>Ga0180431_10001647_pt1 | contig 30888 bp, 34 predicted proteins | sample SS_ome_11_FD_132459 | JGI IMG/M metagenome (GOLD analysis project Ga0180431, IMG submission 132459) | Hypersaline lake sediment archaeal communities from the Salton Sea, California, USA - SS_1_MS_1 metaG | ecosystem: Environmental > Aquatic > Non-marine Saline and Alkaline > Hypersaline >... | reverse complement strand
GAAACGCCGGTAGTGCGGGCGAGCGGACTGAGGGCCGGCCCGCCGAGTGCTCAGGGGCAACAGCACAGACCATCAGGAGGCGGAACGTGTCAGGCATGGCGGTCTCAGCTAATCGGGGCGAGGCAGCTCCGGATCAGTACAACATAGCGGAGGTGCTCCGGCGGGCCACCCTGCAGCTTGAGTCGATGGTCGACGAGGTCGACGAACTCGTCCACCAACTCGAGCATGCCGACGGTCAGACCGGCGACGTGGCGACGGAGGCGGCGCAGGCGCGCGATCTGGCGCAGCAGCTGGTGCCGGCGGTGATGTACCGGCTGGCGCGCTGCGGGGAAGTCGCCAGCGGCTACGTCGACGGAGCGGCCGGGGACTAGCTCGGAGGATTCGCGCGCGTGAAGCGAAGCACACAGCGGCGCCCGAGTGCGTCGTCCGCCGCGACGGGTGTTCCTGGTTCGGGGACTACCCGGCGGGGCCTACTCGCTGATAGCCTGCCGCCGCCCTTAGAAGACGCCCGCGTGCACTTCGTCGGCTACCGGGCAAACAGCGAATAATCGGCCTGTCCAGACTGACCTACACGTGAGCCGCCTGCGGGCGGCTCACGCCGTCTTGCGCAGCAGACCGGCGGCCAGGCACAGGCCGAAGGCCAGGCACTGCACCAGGATGATCGTCGCGCCGCTGGGCCAGTCGAGGGCGTAGCTGGCGCCGAGGCCCAGCAGCGCGCTGGCGGCGCCCAGCGTCACCGACAGCAGGGTCATCGAGCGGAAGCGCCGGCTGGCGAGGCGTGCCGCCGCGGCGGGGATCACCAGGAATGCGCTGATCAGCACGATGCCGACCACCTTGGCCGAGACCACGACGGCCACCGCCAGCAGCACGCTGAGCAGATAGTCATCGCGGCGCACCGGCAGCCGGTCGGCCAGCGCCGCCTCGCGGTCGAAGGTCGCGTAGGCCCAGCGCCCCCAGAGCGGCAGCGTGGCCAGCGTGACCAGCAGCACGACGCCGGCGGCCGCGACGTCCGTCCAGCTGACGGCGAGGATCGAGCCGAACAGCACGGTGAAGGCGTCGGTGGTATAGGACGGTATTCGCGACAGGAAGATGATACCCAGCGCCATCGTCAGGGCGAAAAAGATGCCGATCACGGTGTCGGCGCCGAGATCGGTCCGCTCCCGCACCCAGGTGATCGCCAGCGCCACGACGATCGTGAACGGTACGGCGATCCACAGCGGCTCGCTGCCCAGCAGCAGCGCCAGCGCCACCCCGCCGAATGCCGCGTGCGCCAGCCCGCTGCCCAGGAACGACAGCGAGCGCTGGACGACGAACGCGCCGTAGTAGCCGGCGGTCAGCGCCGTCAGCAGGCCCGCTACAAGCGCGCGCTGCAGAAACGGCAGGCTCAGCAGCTCAGCCATCCGGCCCCCCTTCATCGGGTGGGCGTGCCGCAATGTCGACAGCCTCGACGTGGGCATGCTCGCTGTGGCCGAAGGCCTGGACCAGGTGGGCGTGGCTCAGCGCCGCGGCGGGCGGGCCGTAGCTGATCACCCGGCGGTCGAGCAGCAGCGCGTGACTGGCGTGATGCAGCGCCGTAACCCAGTCGTGGGTCACCATCAGCGTGGTGGCCTCGGCGCGGCGGTGGTAGTCGTCGAGGATGTGGTACATGTCGCGCTCGCCGCTGACGTCGACGCCGGTGGCGGGCTCGTCGAGCAGGATCAGTCGCGGCCGGCGGACCAGCGCCCGGGCCAGATAGACCCGCTGCAGTTCGCCGCCGGACAGCGCTCTGAGCGGCCGGTGCGCCAGGTGGCCGGCACCGACCAGCTCCAGGTACTCGACGGCGTCGTCGTGGTCGGCGCGGCAGACGCGCCACGGCCAGCGGCGGCTGAGCCCGCTGGCCACCAGCTCGCAGGACAGCGCCGGAAACGAGCGATCCAGCGTCTTGATCTGCGGCACGTAGCCGATCCACTCCGGCGCGACGCGGTCCAGCGGCTGCTCGAAGATCCGCAGCCGGCCCGCCTCGGGGGGCACCAGGCCCAGCAGTACCTTGAGCAGCGTCGACTTGCCCGCGCCGTTGGGCCCGGCGATCGCGACGAAGCTGCCGGGCTCGATGCTGAAGCTGACGTCGTTAAGCACGCGGTGGGTCCCGAGGGACACGCTCAGTCCGCTGATCTCGATCGCCTGCACGCGCTACTCCGCTGGTCCCGCCAGCGCGCTGGCCAGGGTTTCAGCATTGTAGACGATCAGCTTGGGGTAGCTGTCGCGCCCCGGCCGGCCACCCAGCGGGTCCAGCACGAAGACCGGCAGCGCCAGCGCCTCGGCGATCGCATCGACCGGCCCAGTCGGCAACTGGGGCTCGCTGAACAGCGCCCGGACGCCATGTTCGCGAGCGACGTCCAGCAGTCGCGCCAGCTCCGCTGGTGACGGCTCCTTGCCCGGTGCCGGCTCGATCACCGCCGCCAGTTCGAGGCCGTAGCGCTCGAGGAAGTACCTGAGGGACGGATGAAAGAGGATCACAGCACTGCCGGCGAGCGGCTCCAGCCGGCTCTGCACCTCGCGGTCCAGCTCCTCCAGCTTAGCGGCGAAGGTCCGGGCATTGCGCAGGTATATCTCGGCGCCGGCGGGATCGAGATCGCCGAGCAGGCGCGCCAGCTCCGGCAGCAGGTCCCCGACCAGCACTGGATCGGTCCAGAAGTGCGGGTCGTCATCGCCGTGCCGGCAGCCGTCGCCGTGATCATGTTCGTGGCCGGTCTCCAGCGCCGCTGGCAGCCGCCGGTCCTCAGGCACCAGTCCCAGCAGCGCGATCCGGCGCGGGCAGTCCAGCTGCGCCGCCCAGCCGTCCATGTCGTCGCTGACGTAGACCAGCGCTGCGGCCCGCTGGGCGCGGCGGGCGTCGGAGGGCCGCGGCTCAAAAGCGTGGGGCGACGCGCCGGCGGGCAGCAGCACCTCGACGGTCGCGTTGTCGCCCGCCACTTCCTCGAGGATGTAGCCGAGGGGCGGGATGGTGGCCAGTAGCAGAGTCTGCTCGGGTGCGGCCGCACGCTGGCAGGCGCCACAGGCTACCAGCAGTGCGAGCAGGATGAACAGACCTCGCCGCATCTCTTTCCCTCTCTACTGTACCGCAGGCGCGCCCTGCGCCCGCCTGATTGGCCAGCGGATTCCTTGTCGGTCAAGGACTAGCCGACGTCTTCGGTGCGGAGTACTTGCGCTGTTCCCCTCCCAACGCAATGAACGTGGCTCTAACCGTCTCCAGCTGCCTTTCGATCTGATCGAGTCTGCTTGCGACGTTGGCTCGCTCTTTCAGAGCTTGCTCCATTTCGAGGAACAGCTTGTAGGCGAGAACCAGGAGGTGAGCGTAGTCGTTCTTGTCCGTACTTCTCAGCAGTGCTTCTGGTGTCACTTCTATACTGACCTGGTCCATGGCACGAGTCAGCGTATCAGGGATCAACCGGACGGGCTTATGCCCCCGCGAATCGTAGATGTAGCCCACGTACCTGATGACCCTCTCGATCTGAGCGACAGTCCCCCTCAATACTATAAGGTTCTGATGGCGGACCCAGTCGCCCTGGTTTCCGTCAATCGCACTTGGAGTGGCGATCGGCGGCAGTTGCCCAAGCCTCTCTGAGTGTTCGCAGATCAGCGCGAGCACCTCCGCGTACTCAAGGTCGACGTGATTGTCGAAGCAATCGGGCTTGATGTCCAGGAATTCCCGAGCAATGGGGAAGGACTCTCTGCATTCCTTGGCAATCGCCAGCAGCCTCAGCACTTTGGGCGGATGGTCCTGCGTCCAGCGCCACACGTCGCAGCTGGGATCGGATGTCAGCGTGCCATCCCTGGCAGCCTTTCGAAACGCTTGCACGGGGTTGTCTGCCGCGCGCACTTGAGGGCGCAGCGACGCCAGTGCCAACAGGTACGCCGGCCCTAATCCGCGGGCGGCAAAAACGTCGCACAGTATCTCTTCAGCATAGCGCGCGATGCGCCCCTGCATCTTGCTCCTGACAACGGGTGATCCGCTGCAGCCAGCGAAGACATCCCGCGCCTTCTTGCCTCGGCCAAGATGACTGCTCGGGTCTTGAGCACAATCTGCCCACCACTCGCGTGTTCTGAGGAGCAAGGTGTCTTTGATGCTCGCACAGCTCAGCTCATCCTTTTGATCTTCATCCGGGTCGATGGGGATCTGAATCCGCCCAAGCACGGGACACCGCGCTGCCACATGATGGCCGATCTCGTGCAGCATGATCGCTGAGTAGTGTGGCAAGAACCACGTATACCATGGCATGCGCTGCAGGAACACAACATGCTGCCAAAGAGCAGCGCGTGCTAGCTTTCTATAATCGTCCAGTTCACTAGGAGAGACCACCCCTTCCAGATCGCTCTGACGGTCATTGAGGACTGCTGGCAGTCTGTGTCTCAGTTCCTCGCGTAGCGTGGCGTACCATGGCAACTCCTCAAACCTATCCTCTTCCTGCAAGTACGCATTGACTGCCGCGCTTTCAGTTGCTAGTGGCGCGAGCGTTGCGCAACAGACGCTCTCTTCATCATAATAGGCACCCAGTAACTGATGAACGCAGCTGTGCAGCCAATCCGGGTCGGTAGGCAGCTCAGCCGTCCAAAGGCTCCCCATCAGCACCTCAGCGGTCTGTGTGATGTCGCGGATACAACAGAGGATCGGTCTGACTGCGGACTGCAGGGGGCCGGTCTTCTTGGTCGCGCGCCTTGATCTGAGGCCCTTTTGTGCCGACAACACAGATCGTGCGATTCTCTCGAAAGCACAGAACAAGTCGAGCAGGGGCTTGACGCAGTGGGCTCGCAAGCGGTCAAACTCGTTGACTGCTTTGCCGGTACCCCGCGCCGACAGCCCATGGAAGCGCTCCAGAGCTTGGCGTAGCGCAGCGATCTTGGCTATCTCAACGGATAGCGCACGGCTGCTAGGGGGCACAGCCATGCTCTACGATCCGGCGTAGAAATCCTGCAATTGCCCAAGACACTTGCGCAACTGCCGCAAGTCATCTTTGCCAACCTGGGCGGCCTCGGTCTTGCTTGTCGTCGTGGTTAGTCCAAGCCTCGCGTTCTCCAGTTCTTCTAGGCAGGCTCGCTCTTCGTCCAGCCTATCCTGCGTAGGTTCGATGCGACGGCCAGTAGAGGGCAGGCGGCCGTAGTCTGGATCCACACAGAGCGAAACCACGAGTGCTTCGATCAGGCCAGAAACTTCATTGCGATCAAGCCCCTCTGAGTGCAGGCAGTCGAGCAGGCTGCCAACGCGTTCAACCGGCCGCAGATGGCGATTGGTCACCAACTGCCGCCACTCGTCATAGGAGGTCGCTACCGTCTCCATCCTAAGTGCTCCCTGCCATCGGAATCCAGTACTACCAGTTACATCGGCACCAGTTGCGCGTGTCCCCATGCTTGCATGTGCCTTACCGCCACCGTCCATCTATCTGCCCGGACGATGGCTTGGACAGGATTATACCCCGATGACGCATTGTGTACAACACTGTTAACCGAAGGCTAACCGGGACGGCCTTTGCGTCAGCCAAGCCCCAGCGCCTGGCGCACCCCGTCGACCTTGTCGAGGCGCTCCCAGGGCAGGTCGAGATCGCCGCGGCCGAAGTGGCCGTAGGCCGCCACCGGCGCGTAGCGCGTCCTCAGCAGGTTCAGCGACTCGATGATCGCCCGGGGGCGGAAGTCGAACAGCTCCCCGCTCTCCAGCAGCGCCAGGATCCGCTGCTCGTCGACCTTACCGCTGCCGAAGGTCTGGACGAAGAGGCTCAGGGGCCGGGCGCGCCCGATCGCGTAGCTGACCTGCAGCTCCAGGCGCTCCGCCGCGCCGGCCGCCACCAGGTTCTTGGCCGCGTAGCGCGCGTAGTAGCTGGCGCAGCGGTCGACCTTGGTGGGGTCCTTGCCGCTGAAAGCCCCGCCGCCGTGGCGCGCCATCCCGCCGTAGGTGTCGACGATGATCTTGCGGCCGGTCAGCCCGCTGTCGGCCTCGGGCCCGCCGCGCACGAACCGCCCGGTCGGATTGACCAGGAATTCCACCTCCGCCAGCCGGCCCTGGGGGCAAAGCTCAGTGGGCAGCACCGCGCTCAGCACGTGCTGGCGCAGATCCTCGATCATCACCTGCCGCCGCGCCTCTTCGGCGTGCTGGCTGCTGATCAGGACTGTCCTGACCGCCTGCGGCCGGCCGTCCCGGTACTGCACCGTGACCTGCGTTTTGCCGTCGGCGCGCAGGTAGGGCAGTGTGCCGTCCTTGCGCACCGCCGTCAGCCGGCGGGCCAGGGCGTGGGCCAGCTGGATCGGCAGCGGCATGAACGTGCCGGGCTCCAGAAGCTCGCTCTCCGTCGAGGCGTAGCCGAACATCATCCCCTGGTCGCCGGCGCCGACCTGGCTGGCCGGATCGCCGTTCTCGTCCATCTCCCCGGCGCGGTCGACGCCCTGGGCGATGTCGGGGCTTTGCTCGTCGATGCTGCACAGCACGGCGCAGCTGTCGGCCTTGAAGCCGTAGCAGTAGGTGTAGCCCAGCTCGGCGAGCGTCTGTCGCACGATGTGCGGCACGTCGCAGTAGTGCTCGGTGCTGATCTCGCCGAATACCAGGATCAGGCCGGTGTTGGCCGCCACCTCGCAGGCCACCCGTGCCCGCGGATCGCTCTCGAGGATGTCGTCGAGGATCGCGTCGCTGATCTTGTCGCAGACCTTGTCGGGATGACCCTCGGTCACGCTCTCACTGGTGAACAGGTACTCGCTCATGGCTGCTCCTCTGCTGACTGGCCCCCGCCCCGCCTACATAGTAACCGGCGTCATCGCCGGCCCCCCGCCGCGTCGTGGCGCGGTCAGTTCAGCTCGTGGACCCGTCCGGTGAAGCCGGCGGGGTCCTGGCAGGTGAAGAACGCCTTGCCCGCCACCACCAGATCCACGCCGAGGGCCGCCAGTTCGTCGATGTTGTGCTCGCCCACGCCGCCGTCGACCTGGATGGTGAACACCAGTTGATGCTCCTCGCGATAGCGCGCCAGGGCTTCGATCTTGGCGTAGACCGGCTCGATGAAGCTCTGGCCGGCGAAACCCGGATCGACGCTCATCACCAGCACCCCGCCGACGAGCGGCAGCACGTGCTCGACGTCCGACAGCGGTGTCTGGGGGTTCAGCGTGATAAACGGCCGCATGCCGTGCTCGCGAATCAGGGCGATCAGGCGCGGCGCGAAGCGGGTGGCCTCGATGTGGAAGCTGAGGATCTCGATCTCCAGGCCGGCCAGCTGCGGTACCAGGGCCGCCGGATCGGTGACCATCAGGTGCACGTCGAAGGGCAGCCGGCTGTGTTCACGCGCGGCGCGGACCAGCGGCGGCCCGAAGGTCAGGTTCGGCACGAAGTGGCCGTCCATCACATCGAAGTGCACCAGATCGGCGCCGGCGCGCTCCAGCGTGGCCAGACAGCCCTTCAGGTCGGCCAGGTCGCCGGCCAGGATTGATGGTGCCAGTCTCACAGGTGTTCCTCGCGGTAGGGAGTGTCCATGTCGTTGATGAAGATATAGATCGTGGCGCGGCCCTCGATGTCGATCTGCTGGTCCACTTGCTCGCCCGGGCCTTTGACCATCTCGATCGGCGGGTTCTGTCCCAGGGCGTCGAAGTACTTGATCTTGACCGCCTGCTGCTCGGGTCCGGGCGGCAACGTGACGTGAATCCTGAGGCGCTTGAACGGGCTGTTCATCAGCTCACTGGGCAGCGCCACGCTGAGCGTCACCGGCGCGCCCAGCTGCACCTGCTCGCCGGCCGGCACGTCCTGGGCCACGACCGTGCCGCCTGTCACTCCATCGTCGGGCACATAGTTGACGCGGGCCAGCCGCAGATTGGACCGCGCCAGCAGGTCCTCCACGAGGACCAACCGCTGGCCCGTCACTTCCGGCATCGCCACAAGCGGCAGGTTGGCCGCGTCGGAGATCACCACGTCGACCGGCACCGCGCTGGTGAACTCGCGGCCGGCGGCGGGCTCCTGGTTGACTACCTGGCCGACCGGCAGGTCCGGGCGGTAAACCTTGGTCAGCTTGCCGAGGTAGAGGCCTTGGTCGCGCAGCGCGCCGATGATCTGGCTGAGCGGCAGGCCGCTGAGTTCCGGCACGACGAAGCTGGCTTTGCCGAGGCTGACCCACAGCCGGACGCGGCCCTGCTTGACCTTGGCCCCGGCCTCCGGGTCCTGCTTGAAGACCAGGCCGGCGGGCTGTTCGTTGCTGTGCATCCGCTGCTTGAGCCGGTGCGGCGCCAGGCCGGCCCGCTTGAGCGTCTCCTCGGCATCCTGCTCGGTCTGGCCGATGACGTCGGGGACCACGATGACCTCGCCGCCGCTAAGCAAGTCGGTGCGGATCAGGCTGTAGGTGACGTAACCGATCGCGACGATCACCACCACCAGCGCGATGACCGCCACCACGATGATGGTGCGCGCCACCTTCTCGGCCCTGATTCTGGTCCGCGTCGCCACTTCGGGCCTATTCTAACGCAAGTGGCCACAGCTCCCTGCTATCGGGGAGGTGGGGCGGTGTCCGGGGAGCGGGCCGTCCTACTGCGTGGCGAACGTCCATTCGGCGGACCACGCCGAACCGTTGACGAAGCCCGCGACCAGCACGCGCAGCGTGCGGTGCGCCGGCAGCGGATCGCGCGGGATCAGGGCGATCACCCCGGCGAAATCCCAGCCCGACAGGAAGGGCTGGCCGGGATGCTGCAGGTAGCAGTCGATCTCACCGCCGGTCTGCGCGTCGAACAGCGCCGCTTGCTCCAGGGCGACGTGAGTGCCGATGCCCCCGAAAAACTCGACGGTGATCGGGGTACCCAGCGACAGGTCGCCGGGAATCGGGTGCGGGATCTCCGCCTTGTATTCCAGTGGCACGCCCGTCATGCCAGGCGGCGGATAGAGCACACTGCCCTCAACGGCATAGGGGCCCTGCACCCGGCCGCGCACCACGTCCATCACCTGATACTCGGCGGCGCTGCCGAAGCCGACGTAGTACAGGTTGGGGTTGAGCAGCCCCAGCCGGTGATAGAAGGTGCGCATCCAGTTGTCGATGGCCTCGACCGGCGTGACGCTCTGATAGATCACGCTGCTTTGGCCGGCCTCTTCGCCGTAGGCGGTGTAGCCGGGCAGCAGCGGGTCCTCGTTGTGGGCGTCCAGCTGCACGTAGCGCAGATCGATTTCATTAAGCGCCAGATACTGGGCGTGGGCCTGGCAGCCGAGGCTGAGGTCGAGGTCGAGGCCGACCTGCTGCACGGAGGCCAGCGTCCGGTAGGTGTTGAAGCGTTCGACGGCGGCGTTGGCCGCGACCAGGTTGACCGTCAGCGGACCGTCGGGAATGGTGGTCGTCCCAGCGCCCCCCCCGCAGGCGGAAGCGGTCAGCAACAGGGCGAGCAATGCCCCGCAGCGCAGCATCCAATCCCGCCTCATGGCCACGGTTTAGTATACCCTCGCGCCGGTAGCCCGGTATGCAATCCCGCGGCCCGGCGGCATGCCAAGCATGGCCCCGGCCGCGGGCTGAAACTTAGTCCAACCCAGCCTAGCCCCGTCTGTCCTGTGCCTAGATGTGAACCTCGAACCTGCCGGCCGCGCCCTTGTCGGGCGGCACGGCCGCGCTGGTCAATACCGCATTGCAGCGAAAGCAATGGTTGGTCTTGATGTCCAGCGCCGACAGGCGCGCCCCGCAGCGCGGGCACTCCGTCAGTTCGACCGGGGGCTGAACCTCGGACGGCGGCGGGGAACTGGGTTCAGCCGTCTGTTCCGGCACAGGCTGCGCCTTTTCGCTCTCCTTGGGCTTCTGGGGCGTCAGCCCCTCAGGCACCTTGAGCAGGCGCGCATCGCTTCTTCCCATCTACTCCTCTCCTGCTTCCTACTCCCGAATTCCGCGCTCAGCGGCGCGGAATCCCCACCTCGCTCGTTCAGACTCGCCATCCCGCGCCATGGTTCCCGCCCGGGATGGCGATCTTCGCCGTGACCCGATCCCGTCCCCGCGGTCAGTGCTGCTGGACCGCGGACACCACGCCGACTACCACCACGCTGCCGATCACCGCCCAGACCAGCGGGAACATCCGGCCGCCGAGATTCAGCGGCAGGAGCAGGGGCAGACCGAAGTAGCCCGCGATCCACTGGCCGACGCAGGCGCCGACGAAGCCCAGCACGATCAGGATGATGACGTTCTGGCGCCTGGCGCCCATCAGCTGGCTGGCGGCGAATCCGCAGACTCCGGCGATCAGCAGCAGCAGCAGTAACTGCACGAAACCCATACTGGTATTGTATTAGCAGACGATGCCCGAGCCACGCTACAGCCGTCTGGCGCGCTTCGCCGGCCTGGCCGGCACGCTGGAGCGCTGGCAGCAGGCCAGCTGCGCGATCGTGGGCCTCGGCGGCCTGGGCGGCGGACTGGCGCTGCAGCTGGCGCGCTTCGGCGTGAGGCGACTGGTGCTGATCGACCGCGACACCGTTGCCGCGGAGAACCTGGGCCACCAGGCGCTGTTCACGGAAGCCCACGCTGCCCAAGGGCTGCCCAAGGTCCGGGCCGCCGCCGAGGTGCTGAGCGCCGTCAACAGCGGGCCGCAGCTGACGCTCCACCATGCCGATCTGACCCGCCGGAGCGCGTCCGAACTGCTCAGCGGCAGCGAGTTGCTGTTCGACGGACTGGACAACTACTACGCGCGGCTGCTGCTCAACGACTGGGCGCTCAGCAGCGGCCGCCCGTACTTCTACGCCGGCGTAGTGCGCGGCGAGCTGTCGGCCCGGGCGATCGTGCCCGGGGAGACGGGATGTCTGCGCTGCCTGATCGATCGGCCGCCGCCGCCCGGCAGCGTCCCGACCTGCGCCGCCGAGGGGGTGTTCCCGCCGCTGCTGGGTATCGCCAACGCGCTGCAGCTGGACCTGGCCAACCGCTATCTGGCGGGCGGGCCGGCCACCGCGGATGACGTCCTCTACTCGCTGGACCTCGACGGCTGGCGCTGGCGGCAGACCCGGCTCGGTGGACCGCGGGCGGACTGCCCGGCCTGCCGGGGCCGCTTCGAGTATCTGGACGGCAGCCTGGACGCCCTGGCGGGCCACAGCTGCGCCGGCCAGCACGCCGAAGCCCAGCTGGGGGCGCCCGTCGAACTGGCCCGAACCGCGGCGCGGCTGACCAGCAGCGGCCTGCAAGTCAGACGCAACGCCTTCTGCCTGGTGGTCGAGGACGGCCCACGGCGCTTCACGGTGTTCCCCTCGGGCCGGATTACGCTGAGCGGCGACGACGACAACGGGGCGATCAGCCGCTTCATTGCGGAGTACCTGGGGGTTTAGCGACGCCCCGCAGTACAAGTTGGCGGCGCGCCGCTTCCGGTATGATAAGGGCATGAGAGCATTGCTTGTCTTCGTTACCGTCCTGCTGTGCGCCGGCGCCGTGCTGGCGCTGGGTGGCTGTCCCGATCCCGATGCGGAGAAGGAAATCCAGGCCCAGGTCCAGGTGCCGGGCCTCGAGGAAGCGGTCATCGCCAAGGACCGCGCGATCAAGGCCGCCATCGAGGCCAGCTGGGTCGCCGACCTGGAGCTGTTGCAGGAGCAGCTGGCCGTCGAGGAAGTGCGGGCCGGCAAAGTGCGGATCACCGGCATCGTCAGTCGGCCGGAACTCAAGGAGCGCGCCGAGCGCATCGCCCGTGAATACGAGGGCGTCAGCGACGTGGTGAGCACCATCACCGTCGACGAGAGCCTCAAGGACAGCCGAATCAACCTGGATGAACTGTAGCCGGCCGCGGGTATCAGAGCGTATAGATTCAAGCAAACCGGAAGAGGTGCACTGTGCGCGTACTGAATGGACCTGTGCGGATTACGCTGACTCCCGCAATGCTGGTGCTGGCGATGCTGCTGGCGGCGGGATGCCCCCAGTCCGCGCCGAGTGATTCGGCGGGGACCTCGATTGGCAGCTCGGCGGCGCCGATGCCCAGGCCGCCGGCTCCGGACTTCAGCTTCACCACGCTGGCCGGCCAGCAGCGCAGTCTGGCGGATTTCAGCGGACGGCCGCTGGTGGTCAACTTCTTCGCCACCACTTGAGGCTCCTGCGTTCAGGAGTTGCCTGAATTCGAGAGCGCCTACCAGAAGCACTCGGCCGCGGCCGACTTCATCGTGCTGGCCCGGGCGGGCTCACCCGACCCCGCGCAGTTCGTCGGCGGCAGCGGCTACACTCTGCCCTTCGGCACCGACATCGACGGGATGCAGACCTTCGGCCTCACCGCCATTCCCGCCACGCTGGTCTTCGACGCCGGCGGCAACCTTGTCGACAGGCGCGTCGGACGCGTCAGTGGGGCGGAGCTTGAGGAGATGCTGGCGAAGGTGCTGTAAGCTGGTGCGACAATCAACGCCGCCGGGCGGTAGGAATTGAGAGCCGGAACGATGCTGTATCGTGAAATGCGGAGAGGATGCTAACGATGAAAGCACTGACAGGGATGATTGCACTGCTGCTGACTGTCACACTGGCGGCGTGTCAGCAGGGTGAAGACGGCGGCGATCAGACCTCCGGCAGCGGCTGGGCCAGCGGCCAGGACGCTGCGACGGACTCGGGCAGCACGCCGGCCGCCAGGACCGGTGGCCAGCAGGCAACCGCCACGGCGGCCTGGGGCAACGCGGCGGACTTCAGCTACCGTACGTTCGACGGCCAGAGCGGCCGGCTCAGCGACCACTATGGCAAGCCGGTGGTGGTCAACTTCTGGGCCGCCTGGTGCCCGCCCTGCAAGCAGGAGATGCCGCATTTCGAGGAGTCGTACCAGCAGCATGCCGGCGGCTTCGAGCTGCTGGCGGTCGCGGTTGACCCGAACAACGATCCGGCGGGCTATTTCGCCGCCGAGGGCTTCACCTATACGGGTGGGATGGATGTCGATGGCGCCGCCCATTACCTGCGGGGAGCCATTCCGGTCACCGTCTTCATCGATCGCCAGGGCAATCTGGTGTACAAGCAAGATGGGATGATGACCCCCGAGCAGTTCGAGAGTCAGCTGAGCAAGATTCTCTAGCTGGTCCGGACTCGACTAGGCTCAGCCCGTGAGGTCGAAGCCGTAGATGACCGGAATGCCGAATTCCTGGACCTCGCGGCTGAGCGGCTCAAGGTAGTACATCGCCACCGTATAGACCGTATCGCCGACGTAGGTGCTGAAGGCCGAAAAATGGACCGCGGCGGCTTGGCCGTCCGTCACGTCGGTAACCTCGATCAGATTCCACTCGCGGCCGTTGATCGGCAGCGGTTTGTTGGCGGTGATGACCGTGAAGCGGGCGTCATCGCTGGCGTAGTAGGCGAGCAGCGCATCGCAGAATGCGCCGAAGGTATCGGCATCGAGGTCTGATTCGAAGCGCTCGACGCGGCCCAGGATCAGCGTCACCGGCAACTCCGTCGCCGCCGTCCACTCGAAGGCCACCTCCGCATCCTGGTTCCAGCCCTCGCTGGCGGGGTCGGTGATCAGACCGCCCTCCGGCAGCCGAATGCTGAACCCGAAGCCGTCGGCCTCGTAGGTGACGTAGGCGCCGGCCTCTGCGGGTTCCGCGGCCTCATCGGATTCCGCGCTGTCGGCAGGTTCAGCCGCCTCGACCTGGTCGGCCTCGTCCGCTTCGGGGGTCGCCTCCTCCTGGGCCCAGGCGAAGCAGGGCAGCAGCAAAACCAGCAGCAGCCAGGCATGTCGGTACATGTCGATCCTCCGGCGGGTCATCCCCGCATGCAGATTGTAGCGCACCGGCCAGCCGCCCGGCGCCGCACTGGATGTTATGCTGTACATCATCACTGATCAGAGGTGCTCAATGCAACGACTGCTCATCGCCGTGATGCTGGCTCTGGTGCTCAGCGCCCCCGCGCTGGCGCAGGAGGCATCCGAGGATCTGCTGTCCGGCTTCAAGCTGGGCAAGTTCCACACCACGACGACGCTGCTGGCCGCCGACCTGGTTTACATCGACGCGCTGGTCAACGAACTGCGGATCGCGGAGGTCACGGACGAGAACTACAACGCGGGTGTGATCGACGACGAGGATGTGTTCTCCGCGCAGATGGGCCTGGCCTACACAATCTGGCGCGCGCAGTTCATGCTGCTGCCCGCCTGCGAGGCGGGTCTCGAGGACGACGCCTTCAGCCATCCGGCGGTGGCCGGTTTCAAGGAACGCACCCAGGCGATCATCACCGAGGTGCAGCGGCTGACCCTGGAGTTCGCCGAGTCCGAGGGCGATGATTTCTCCTATCTGCTCGGCTACAACGACGCGCTCAACGAGGGTGGTTTCGCCGAGAGCCTGTTCGAGCTGGCCGAGGAGGCGCGGCTGATCGCGGGCGAAGAGGACTAGCCTCGCGCCGTCGGCGGCCGGTGCGGTATAGTCTTGACGGCGGCGCATACCGGCTGACATCAGGCGCCGCGGAGGTAAGCATGGGGTTTCAGCTGCGCGTTGTCGCACTGCTGCTGCTGTCATTTACTCTGACCGCTTGCGCGGGCGACCGGTCGCCGGCGGATCGCGGCGGGCCGAACGAGACCCCGGCGCCCCTGACCGCGGGACTGCTGGCTGGCCCCCGGGCGGTCGCCGCGCATACGCCGCCCCAGATCCCACTGAGCGACGCCGGAAGCCGGCTGCTGCTGGGCGCCTATGCCCTGCAGCAGTCCGCATGCCGCAATGTGTCCGCCAGCGGGCACAGCGCGGTATTCAGCCCGCAGTGGAGCGCCGCCGGCACGCGCGCGCCGGACAACCTGGCGCTGGCGGTCTACGGCCTCGATCTGACGGGCTACGCGGGCAGCGGCGTGCTGAGCCTCGGCTGGCAGACGCCGCCGGGCCGGCCTTGCTACTACGTCGGGATCGGCACCTGGCAGCATGACCGCTGGGAGTGGCACCGGGGCACCGAGTTCACGGACGGCAAGCTGGATCTCGGTGAGCTGACGGCCTACATCAGCAGCGCCAATCTATTGCTGGTCGCCGTCGTGGTCATCAGCGATCAGCAGGCGGTGCTGGACACGGTCGAAATCGGCGCGCGCTGGGTGGTGGAGGGCGTGGACCTCTCACTGCTGTTCGCGCCGCCGGTGGACGCCGAGACCCAGGCGGTCGAGGGTGACTGGGCTGGGCGAACGCCCGTCGCCCGCGACTTCGTGATTGTGGACGAGACGACGGCCCCCAGCGGCGATCGCACCCTGGTGGTCTCGCACACCGTCGACGACCTCACGCACTACGGCGCCATCCGGATCCCCGCTCATGGGCCGGGGGCCAAGCTGCCGCTGCTGCTGCTCTGCCACGCCGGCGTGAGCGGCACCAACACCGGGGAGTTCGCCCGCATCGACGATCTGGTGGGCTACGGCGCGGTCAGCGACTCCTATATCATGGTGCTGCCGTCATTCCGCGGCGAAACGCTGCAGGTCGGCGGCGACAGCTACACCTCCGAGGGCCCCCAGGGCATCTATGACCGTGACTGCGACGACGCGCTGGCGTTGCTGGACTGCGCGATCAAGTACCTGCCCGAGGCTGACGCGGACACCGTGGTGGTGGAGGGCATCAGCCGCGGGACCCAGGTGGCGCAGCGCGCGGCGCAGCGCGACGACCGCATCGACGGCGCGGTGCTGTTCTACGGGATGGTCGATTACTGGCTCCCGGCGGAGCAGGACTACCTGGCCAGCGGGCTGGCCGAGGCGGCTGCGGGCGAACCGACAGAGTCCTACATCCAGGGCCTCTACGACGGTGAATTCACGGTCTGGGACGTGCGGCTGGGCATGCTGCGCTGGTCGACGGCCTACTACGCGGAGCGGTTTCCGGCGCTGCAGGCGCACTACGGCACGTCGGACCAGGCGGTGCCGATCGAGCAGGGTGACCGGCTAAACGCCGTGCTGCTGGCGCTTGCGCACCCGGACTTCGAGTACTTCCGCTATCCGGGCGGCGCCCACAACCCCAGCACCCTGCCGGGCTGCGGCGAACGCATGCGGGATTTCCTGCTGGCCTATCTCGTCGACGACTAGCGCTTGGCCCAGCGGTCGAGTTCGACCAGGCGGCTCAGCAGCGGCTCCACGGAGTCCAGGAACAGCTGGTTGGGGCCGTCGCAGCGGGCCTCGTCCGGGTTGGGATGCACCTCCCAGAACAGCGCCGCGATGCCGAGACTGATCGCCGCGCGGCTGAGGCCGGCGACATACTGCCGCTGGCCGCCGCTGGCGGTGCCCATCCCGCCGGGCAGCTGGACGCTGTGGGTGGCGTCGAAGCAGACCGGCATGCCCTGCTCGCGGAAGTAGAGCAGGCTGCGCATGTCGACCACCAGGTTGTTGTAGCCGAAGCTGGCGCCGCGTTCGGTCAGCAGCGCAGCCCGGCAGCCGCCTTCCTCGAGCTTGTGCCAGACGTTGAGCATATCCCAGGGCGCCATGAACTGGCCCTTCTTGACGTTGACCACCTTGCCGGTGGCGGCCGCTGCCAGCAGCAGGTCGGTCTGACGGCAGAGGAAGGCCGGTATCTGCAGCACGTCGGCGACGGCGGCGGCGGGCCCCACCTGGCTGCGGTCGTGCACGTCGGTCAGCACCGCCACGCCGGTCTGGTCCTTGACCTCCCTGAGAATCGCCAGCCCCTCCTCGAGGCCGGGGCCGCGGAAGCTGGCGGCGCTGGACCGGTTGGCCTTGTCGTAGCTGGACTTGAAAACGTAGGGCACGCCCAGTGTGCCGCAGATGTCCCGCAGGCGGCCGGCGACCTCGACGCTCATTGCCGCCGACTCGATCACGCACGGTCCGGCGATCAGCAGCAACGGGTGCTCGTTGCCGACGCCGGTGCCGTCCGGCAGCTGGAATTCGCTTTGCGGCATGCCCCATTCTAGCGCGGCCCGGCCGGTGGGCGCCGCCGATCAGCCGGGTGTAGAATGTAAGGGCTACACCCCTATCTTTCGGGCAGGCGGAGTATGGACATCAACGGCAAGCGAATCCTGATTCTGGGCGCGTACGGGCAGGTGGGCAGCGCGATCGTCAAGCTGCTGCTGACCAGCGGACGCCCCGCGGAACTGGTGCTGTGCAGCCTCCGGCAAACGGAGGCGGACGCGATTCAGCTGGACTGCCTGCGCTGGGTCGAGGAGACCCAGGCGCGGGTGCCGGAGGGACAGCGCACCAGAGTCAAGGCCCGGGCGGGTGACATTCTGCGGACTCGCGCGCTGGAGGAGCTGCACGCCCGCAGCCGCGCCACTGAGGATGAGCGGGGCAAGCCGCTCGGCGAGCAGGAGCGGCTTCGCCGCCAGGCCCAGTACACCGCCGCGGCCGTGGACTTCATTTACCGCGACTACCACCTGTTCAGCGACAGCGAGAAGGAGGACATCAGTCTCTACCGCTGGCTGGCGGAGGACCGGCCCGAGATCCTGATCGACTGCGTCAATACCGCCACCGGCCTGGCCTACATGGACATCTTCACTCTGGGCAAGAGCTATCTCAAGCACCAGGAGGACGGCGGCCTGGAGGTGGAGGGCGGCGCGCCGTTCTGCGAGCTGGTGCTGGCCAGCGCGGCGCTACCGGCACTGGTGCGCCACGTCGAGATTCTGAAGGACGGCATGACCCAGGCCGGCACGCAGCTCTACCTCAAGGTCGGCACCACCGGTACCGGCGGGATGGGGCTGAACATCCCCTACACGCACTCCGAGAGCAAGCCCAGCCGCCAGCTGATGAGCAAGTCGGCGGTGGCCGGGGCGTCGAGCCTGCTGTACCTGCTGTTCAGCCGCACCAAGGACGCGCCGCTGGTCAAGGAGATCAAGCCCGCCGCGCTGATCGGCTGGAAGGACATCGATTTCGGCGAGATTCGCAAGCACGGTATGCCGATCGGCCTCGTCGACTGCCAGCTGGATCAGGGCCGCACCATTGAGGAGTTGCGCAGCGGCAATGACGCCGCGCCGGCGGCGCCGACCGGTGAGAACCTGGAGGGCGTCTACATCGATACCGGCGAGAACGGGCTGTTCAGCGCCGCCGAGTTCGAGGCGATCACCGCCATCGAGCAGATGGAGCTGGTCACCGCCGAGGACTGCGCGCGGGCGGCGGTCGGCGAGATCATGGGCGAGAGCACCGGCTTCGACATCGTCGGCAGCCTTTCCAGCGTCTGCCTGGACTCCACCTATCGTGGCGGCGTAATGCGCAACCTGGCGATCGAGAAGCTGGGTGAACTGCAGGGCAAGCACGGCGAGAGCGTCGCCTACGAGATTCTGGGCCCGCCCAAGCTGTCCAAGCTGCTGTGGGAAGCCTGGCTGCTGAAGCACCACGGCCGCCTCGGCGAGCTGCTGAGGCCGATCTTCCAGGACCGCTCGGCCGGCCTCGAGCGACGGCTGACGCAGTTCGATTCGGCGTTCGACCCGGCCGCACTCTGCGAGCAGATCACCGCGGCGCTGGCCAACGACGCCGAGACGCGTCAGCGGGTTCTCAGCATCGGCCTGCCGATCTGCACCAAGGACATGCGCTGGCTCTACGGGCCCACGGTGGCGCTGATGCGCGCCTTCCCGGGCCGTCGGATCGGCGAGCTGCTCAGCGATCCGAAGCTGCAGCGCTACTTCCTGGACAACGGCGCCATTGAGCTGCTGCCCAGCAACATGGAGCGCTGGCAGCGGCGGCTGCGCGGGGCGCTGACCTATCACTGGCAGCTGGGCGGCAACGGCGAGGCCGGCAGCAGCAGCGGCTTCGACTACCGGCGGCTGTTTACCGTGCGCACGACGCCCGAGGGGGCCGTGGAGGACGTCGAGCTGCAGATCGGCGAGCTGCTGGGCTGGCTGTTCGTCACCGAGGAAGGAGGGTCGCGCCGCCGGCACTTTTTCCACCCCGGTCACGGCGCGGGTAGCGGATCCGCGCTTCAGGCCGGCGGTGCCGGCTAGTGATCGGGGTCAGCTGGAGGAAGCGTCAGAGGTGCGCGCCGCGCGCAGACAGCGGCAGGCCGCATACCACCAGAGGATCAGCGCGACGGCATACGTAGCGTTCAGAAGCGCCACTGCCACGGGCAGATCCACCCGCCACCCGTACAGCACACAGCCGGCTGGCAGGTTAGACCCATCGCCGAGGTTCATCAGCACTTGACTATAGCCGGTGTCGGTGACCATCAGTGGGTGGACATCCGCGAACATGTTGGCGTAGGTGGCGTGAAGGATGGTGTGGAAGCCGAATCCCAGTTGATAGATCCGGATACTGCTTGTGAAAGCGTCGGCGAAGTAGACCAGTGAGAAGAGTGCGGGTATTGCTGTTACAGCGCCCAGAGCCAGGTAGAGATCTGCCCGCACGGAGCCGTGTGCTGAAAGCGACGCCAGCCATGCCTGCACTGCAATCAGCAGAGCCAGTCCGACAGCCAGACAGCACGACACCCACCTGATATCGCCGAGAGCGTACCCGGTGGCGTAGTGGTGATAGATGAGGCTGACGTCCCAGAAAGCCGTTAGCATTGCAGCTGTGGCCAGAATCCAGGGCAGTGAACGTGTCAGCGCGCTACGTCGCAAGGCCAGCATCAAGCACGCCGCCAGCAGTGCGAAGTGGGGCAGGCGGATCAGCGAGAACCACAGTGCGGGACCGAACTCGGGCCAGCTAGTACCGGCGGTATGCGCGTCCAGCAGCACGAAGACAACCAGCAACGCCAGCGGTATAAGGGCGGCGAGCCCCGTGGTGGCCAATGCCCCCAGTACCGCGGCTCCGTCGCTGATCGGAGTTGCATACCAGTCCGGTTCACGGCCATCTTCGCCGCGTGCCAGTCGGCCCATTTGGCGGGCGATCACGAAGTAGAGCACGAAGTTGCCGATCAGGATACAGAGCGTGCCGAGATCAAAAGGAGTAAGCCAGTAATAGGCTGGCAGGATGATCTGGTTGCCGCCTGAGAAGCGCGCGGCGAACATCGCCGCCCAGAGCACCAGGATGTACATGGTGCCGGTGGAAGGGCGGCGTAGCGCCCGCCGGATGTAGAGGCTCAGATGCGGGAGTTCCACGTGACCTTCCTTTCAGCGCCGCGCAACTCGTTGCGCTGTCACACGGATTGGGCGATAATGACAACGTGCATCGACGGGGATAGTATCCCCGTCCCGACGCCTCCGGCAACGGAGGCGTTTCTGTTCAGTGCCTTGCGCGCGGGCTGGCTGCGGTTTCCAGATGCTTACCCCAGCCTTGAAGCAGCTCTCTGCCACTGCTCAGGCCGGGTCAGGCACCCTCCACTCGCCGTCGTAGCTCAGCGAGTCCTGGTACCACCACCAGCCGTCCAGGCCGGCGCCCATCAGCTCGAAGATCACGAAGCCGCGGTCGGGCTGCTGCTCCCAGGTTCCGACCAAGAAGCGACCCACCTGCCGCACCAGCACGGTGCCCTCGGGCTCGCCGTAGGTGCTGCGCCACCAGGATTGGCCCGTGCGGCGCAGCTTCAACTCGCCGAAGTTGGTCAGGTAGCTGCGTCTGACCTCCGGCTCGTCGGCCGCCTCCTCCTGACGCAGGCAGAACAGCACGGCGCCGCTCAGGGTATCCGTCAGCGTCGCCACGTCCGCGCGCCAGCTGTCGACGTGGTACCGGCGCTGGCCGCCGGGACCCATCAGCAGCGTCAGCACGTCGCTGGCGTATTCCCAGCCGCCGCGCTGCGTCAGGAGATCCCCGCCGACTCGCTGGCTGACGGTGCAGCGGCCGTCGTCGCTGAGCTCGAAGACCCACTCGTCGTCGTACTCGGACTGGCGCGCGCGACCGTCGAGGCTCAGGATCACCACGCTCCAGCGTCCGGCGAAGGCCACGCTGCCGCGGCTGACCCGCGCCGGGGGGTGTTCGTAGGCCGGCTCTTCATCCTCGGCGGCCAGCAAGCGTTCGGGATCCAGCGCCGTCTGCGGTTCGGGCTCCGGCTCCTCGACCACCTCCACCGGCTCCTCGGCCGTGTCAGCGTCCATGGCCTCGGGCAGGGCATCCTCGCCCTCGATGGGCTCGGCTTCATCGGCATCCAGCAGCTCGGCATAGGAGCCCGCGGCATCGTCCGCGGCGGCCTGATCATCGACCGGGGACTCATCGTCCTCCCCCGACCCGGCCTCCTCCTCGGGTTCGTGTTCCTCGACCGCCCCGTCTTCGTCGGGCGCCCCGCCGTCGGGCAGGGCCTGTTCAGCGCCAGCCGCAATCCGAGTCCGGCTGCGCGGCTGGCCGTCATCCTGCTGCTCCAGCGGCTGGGGGCAGCCGCACCAGATGGCCAGCAGGGCTGCCACCAGTGTCACGCCTAACACTCTCATCATGCTGTCCTCCACCTCGTAGCTTCTGTGACGCGGCTACCTACAATCCCTGTCCGGCCGGACCTTCGGCCTGCTCGACGCGTGCCCGGGCCTCGCGCACGTCGGCCTCCAGCTGCGCCTCGCGAGCCAGGTGCCGCCGTCGCGCGTCGCCCCACATCAGGAAGGGTGCCACCGGTGGCACCAGGATGCTGAGCGTCACCAGCCAGGCCGGCCGCGTCAGGACGCCGTCCTGCTCGCGCCAGTAGATGCGCCAGCCGATCGCCACCAGCACCAGGCCGATGAACGCGCTGACCGGATAGAGCGAGACGATCCGCCAGCGCAGCAGGCGCTCCAGCGGCCACAGCCCCAGCCCAATGTCGGGCCAGATACCCATCAGTGCCGGGCGGACGAAGTTGCTGTAATCCCAGGGCGTCCCGCCCGCGATATCGATGACCAGCCGGATCACGAGCGCCAGCCACGGCAGCCAGCACACCGCCGCCACGATCCACAGAATGGTCACGATCAGCCGCACCCGCAGATTGTACCCCCAGCGCGCCCGGCGGTGAAACCCGCGGCGGGCGGCGGCGCTCCAATATGCGACAATACCAAAGCCGTGTCACTGTGGATCTACAACCGGCGACTGGCCTGGGTGGTGATTCCCACCGTGGTCTGGGCCGCGATCGGGCTGTTCCTGGCCCTGGGCGCCGGCCGGCCCGGCGGCAGCGGTGAGCAGCAGCTCGGGCTGCGGCTGGGAATGGCGGAGGGGGGACTGCGCCTGCCGGGCCAGGTGACCGAGCTCAGCGAGCGCGAGGACGGCCTGCACATCACGCTGGCCGTGCGCGCCGAGGCCCGGCCGGACCTGCCGGAGCTGCCCGCCGGCGTGTTCGTCGAGTTCGTGACACCGGACAGCCCCCCGACCGAGCCACCGCTGATCGAGCTTGGTCCGTCCGGGCACGTGCTGAGGCTGCCGGGCGGACGGGTGCTGGCGCTGACCGACGATTACGTGCTGCGGTTCGGGCGTGAGGATCTGCGGATCGCACCGCGCCCGCCCCAGCTGACCGGTGAGCGCCTCAGGCGCTGGCTGCGGGAGCAGGGCGGCGCAGGCCGTGAAGGACCGCGTCCGGACCGACCCGGGGCGGGTCGCCGCGTCGTCCCGAACGTATAATTGGCCGATGAACGGCGCCGGGCCGAGCCGCGTCCAGGCCGCGGTCATTCTGGGCTGCTACACCATCGCCGCCGCGGGCGTGGTCTACTGGTCCTCGCTGCAGACGGAGCGGGCCGCGGGCAGCCTGCTGGCCGCCGCGCTCGAGCAGCCGCTGCCGGCCGCCGCCGTGCTGGCGCCGGTGGTGATCGGTCTGGCGGTGCAATGGGTGGGACGACGGCTGTGGGCCTGGCCCTACGTTTATCTGGTGGTGCTCAGCCTGGCGCTGGGCAGCCGCGCGGCGGACGTCGGCGACGCGGTCTACCTGCACTCCAGCGCGGCGGTCTGGGTGCTGACGGTGCTGATCGCCGAGTCGGTCGGGCTGGCGCTGGGTCGCTGGCTGCACCGGTTCGTGGGCATCGCCTTCTTCATCGGCGCGGGTATCTGGCTGCTGACGGCCGGTCTCGGACAGCGGGGTGGTGACGCGGTGGGCATCTGGCAGACCTGGATTCTGACCGTCGCCGGGGCGCTGTTTCTGCTGCACGCCGGCTTCCAGCTGCTCAACTACTGGCGCTCGCGACCCCGGCCGCCGGCGGCCGCCGTGGAGGCCGGACCCACCGCCGGGCCGGCCGCACCATCGATGCCGCCCGGCAGCCGGGGCGAAGCGGCCGAGGAGTGGACGTTCCATCCGCTGGGCCGTTTGCGGGACAAGGCAGACAGAGACGCGGCCAAAGTGGATAATAAGCGCGATGATGAGCAGTCCGACCGCTCCTAGCGGGTGGCCGGCGGACGGACAACGATGGGGCAGACAGCGCAGCGCGTAACTGACGCAGACCGCCGCGACCGGGAGCGGGGCGCGTGATCCTGCGCGCCAAGTATGCACTGCTGGAGCCAGGCGAGGTCCGCAGCGACGTGCGCCTCGAGATCGACGGCAGCCACATCACGGCCTTCAGCAGCGGCTACCGGCCCGGCTCGATGAGCGCCGACTACGACTTCGGGACGGCGGTGATCACGCCCGGACTGGTCAACGCGCACTGCCACCTGGAACTGGAATTCTGCAGCGGCCAGGTGCCCTACCGCGGCAGTTTCGTCGACTGGCTGCAGGTGATCCGCGACATGAAGAAGGAGCGCGGGGGCCAGGCTACTGCCCATCCCGCGGAGTCACTCAAAGGCCTGTTGGCGGCCGGCTGCACCACGGTGCTGGACCACCACACCGTGGATCTGGACTGGGAGGCGATCGAGGGTTCCGGGCTGCGCTACGTGCCGTTCCGTGAGTTCTTCGAGTTCGACAACCATGCGCCGGAGCTGGCCGCGATGCGCGAGCGCTCGCGCTACAGCTACGCGCCGCACGCGCCGTACACCGCCAGCCTGGAGATCGCCCGCGCCTGCCGCCGGCTGGCCAGCGAGCAGGACCGGCCGATCAGCGGCCACCTGTCGGAGTCGCTGGGCGAGATTCACTTCATCCGCGACGGCCGGGACCCGGAGATCGTCGAACTGCTGAGTCGAGCCGGCGCCTTCGATCCGGGTTTCAGCGGCACGGGCAAGACACCGATCCGGCTGTACGCCGACGAAGGCCTGCTGGACGGGGCGGCCTACGCGATCCACGTCAACTACCTTGAGGACGGCGACCTGGAGCTGCTGACCGAGCTGAGGCCGACGGTGGTGTTCTGTCCGCGCAGCCACAGCTTCTTCAAGCACCCGCGCCACCCGCTGCCGCGCTACCTCGCAGCCGGCGTGCCGGTCGCGCTGGGTACGGACAGCCTGGCCAGCAACGAGCGGCTGTCACCGCTGCACGAAGCGGCGCTGGTGCGCGGCGAATACCCGGAGGTGGCGGCCGCCGACGTCTTCGCCGCGATCACGGTGCGCGGACTGGAGCCCCTGGGCTGGGCGCAGCGCCTGGGCCGGCTGGAGCCGGGGCAGCTGGCCGACGTGGCGGTCTTCAGCATGCCGGCCGACCCCGGCCCGGACTTCGCTGCGCTGCTGGACGCCGTGATCGACTGCCAGGCGGCGGCGATGACAATCGTGGACGGGAAGATCAGGCACAGCACGGTGCTCAGGCCGGCCAGGCCGCTCTGACGGGGAGGCGCACGTCGCTCAGGCTTCGGGGGTCGGCCCCGGGTTGCCCTCCTTGCTGCGGCGCTTGCGCTCGCGCTTGGCGTAGCCCTGCAGCTCGCCGCGCATCAGGTCCAGCTCGATCTCGAGGCTCTTGACCTTCTCCACCAGTTCGGGCAGCTTGAAGGTCAGGGCCAGCACCTTGAGGCTCTGGGTGTGGGGCTTGGCCGGATAGCCGCTGACCTTGCTCTTGAACGGCAGGTCGCTGAACACTCCGGACTGTGCCGCCACGATCGACTGGTCGCCGACGGTGATATGGCCCTGAAAGCCCGCCTGCCCGCCGATGATGCACCAATTACCGATCCGAGTGCTGCCGCTGATGCCGGTCTGGGCGGCGATCACCGTGTTGGCGCCGATATGCACCCCGTGGGCGACCTGCACGAAGTTGTCCAGCTTGGTGCCCGCGTGAATGATGGTCTGGTCCAGCGCCGCGCGGTCGACGCAGCAGCAGGCGCCGATTTCCACGTGATCCTCGATCGTCACCGTGCCGACCTGGGGAAACTTGCGGTGGCCTTCCTTGGTCGGCACGAAGCCGAAGCCGTCCGCGCCGATCACCACGCCGCTCTGGATGATCACCTGACTGCCGATCCGGCAGCCGTGGTAGATCGTCACGTTGGGGTTGATCACCGAATCGTCGCCCACCAGGCAGTCGTCACCGACATAGGTGCCGGCCCCGATGCGCGTGCGCTCCCCGATCCTGGTCCGCGCACCGACCACGGCGTTGGCCTCAACAACCGCCGAGGCGGCGATCTCGGCGCTGGCGTCGACCACCGCCCGCTCGTGGACGAAGCCCGCCAGGGGTTCCCGGCGCTCCTGGGCCAGGAAATGCTCCATGATGCGAATGAAGGCCAGCTTGGGGTTGCCAGAGATAATCACATCCGGGAAGTAATGGGCAAGCTGCTCCGTGGTGATCAGCGCGCCCAGCATGATGTCGCTGAGCTTGCCGGCGTCCCGCCCCTTCTCCAGATAGCTGATACTGCCGGGGCTGGGGTTGTCGAGGCTGCAGTAGCCCGTGACCTTCAGTTCGTCGTTGCCCTTGACCTCGCCGCCCACGAGCTCCGCAAGTTCACGCAGCTTTGTCATCCGCCTATCACTTGCCCGCGTCGCCGTCAGAAACTGGCGGCAATCGCGGCGGTGACCTCCCCGTCGAGATTGGAGACCAATTTTAGCTCATAGACGTCCCGCAGACGGTAACTGATCGCCAATTCACTGAGCGGGTCGAACTCGTCGTCAAGCAGCACATCGGCCGCCAGCTGGACCCGCGGCACGAGGTCGATCTCGCCCGTGAGCCGCCACTCTTCGGCCTCGAAGTCGTAGCCCGCCGCCAGCAGCCCGTAGTCGATCAGATGGCCCACGAGCAGTGCGGGATAGACGACTTCCTCGCCGGGGTAGTAGCTGGCGTGGCCGAAGACGGCCCAGCTGGGGTCGGCCAGCAGGCCGGCGCGCAGCCGCAGCCGTCCCTCGTAATCGCCGGCGATGTAGTCCCAGAGCGCCAGCCGGGCCTCAGCGGTCAGCAGATAGCGCCGGGAGTCGACGTGCAGCAGCGCGCTCAGCGCGCACCCGCCCAGCTCCAGCTGCAGGCGGACATCGGCGCAGTGGCTGGCCACGGCGGGGGTGTTGACCAGTTCCTGGTACAGGGCCAGGCGCAGACCCGGCAGCTTGGCCTCGACGAAGCCCAGCGGCGCCCCGATCAGCGCGTGCAGGTGATAGGCGGCAAGCTCGCGCACCGGCCGCAGTGCCAGCTGCGGGATCGTGCGGCTGCGCAGCCTGAGGTGGTAGTCCGTCAGCACCTCCACGCCCGCACTCGGCGTCAGGGTGACCGCCACGTCGGTCGTCGGGCCGGGCTGGACCAGCACCTGGCGATCGAAGCCCGCGTAGGCCGTCATCCGCGCCAGCTGCCGTTCGACGGTACTGGACACCAGTCCGCTCAGCCACGACTCGTCGCGGTAGGGCGTGCGGGCGACGGTGGCGTACAGCTCGGCGGCGACGGCTTCCTCATTCTCGGCCGTCAGCGTCCGGACGACCGTGGTGCCGCCCAGCAGGTAGAAGCGCACGGCGAAGTCCTGCACACGCTGCTCGGCAAGGCGCAGTCTGACGACCAGTCGCGTGATGCGTCCGGGGTCGAGCTGCAGTTCCTCCAGCTCGAAGCCGCGCTCGTCGAGCACCGGGGCGATCACGGCGCCGAGCGTCTCGACCACCACGTCCTGGTTGCGGCGGATGTAGTCCAGTTCGCCGCCCAGTTGATCGAGCAGCGCCAGCTGGGCGGTTTCCAGCAGCGCCTCCTCGACCTGGGACAGCGTCTGGGCGCCGACGAACCCGCCGCTGAGTTCCAGCCGGACAGCGACTTCCTCCACGCGTGCCGGTCCCTGGGCATGGGCTGGCGGACAGCACACCAGTAGGGCGCCTGCCACCCACAGCACCAGATTGAGCCTAACAGCCATGCCCCTCATTGACCGATCCGCCTTCCGTCCCGGCCCCGTACCGCGTCAGCAGTCTCCGGGAGTCATCCGCGGCTAGAACATCTCGCCGAGGAAGAAATGGAACCTTGAATTCCGCTTGTCCTGGCCCAGCGAGTCCTTGGCGTCGTCGCCGTACAGCTCGATGCCGTAGTCCAGCCGTACCGCGCCGAGACCCAGCTGCGGGATCTTGATCCTGACGCCGATGCCGGCGCCGGCCGCCGTGTCCATGCCGGAGAAGGAGTCGCCCGCCCAGCCGGTGTCCCAGAAGGCCACCGCGCCGAACATTTCCGTGATCGGCACACGGTACTCGACGTTGTTCAGGAAGCTGTGCGTGCCGGTCAATTGGTCCTCGGAGATGCCGCGGATGCTCATCACGCCGCCGCGGCGGAATTGCTCGTAGATCGGCACGTCGCCCGTCGCCATGCCCAGCTGCTGCCTGAGGCCCATCGTGCCCAGGCCCAGCTTGAAGAACTCGCGCGTCTCCAGGGTCCACTTGTTGAAACTGAAGTCGCCGCCGAAGCCGGCCAGTTCGCCGGTGGCCTTACCCAGGAAGCCCTGGGTGGTGTTGAACACGTTGTCGCGTGTGTCGTGGCTATAGCCCAGACCCAGCTTGCGCGTCTCGCCCTCGGCCGACAGCCGCGCCCGCTGCCAGGGGTCGTAGCCGGCGAACGGATCGCCCTTGCGAATCCGGTAGTCGTAGTCCGCGAAGCCGAAGGACACTTGGTAGCTGTCGAAGTCGTTCAGCTTCTGGCCCCAGAAGACGTTGGCTCCCAGCTTGTCGATATCCAGCTCCGACTCGTAGGCCGTGCCCGGATCGCGCTGCTGGCGGTCGTTGACGGAATAGAGGCCGATGCCCCAGAACGAGCGCCCGTGCCCGTAGGGATCGGTGTAGGAGACCTCGAAGCCCGGCTTGGAATTGGAGAAGGTCAGGGTGGTGCCGATTTGCTTGCCGCGGCCGAACAGGTTGCGCTCTGAGTAGGAGACGGAGCCCTGCAGGCCGTTGACCGTCGAGTAGCCGAGACCGAAGCCGGCTTGGCCGGTGGGGGCCTCCTCGACCTGAATCACCACGCGGACGTGGCCCTGCTTGAGCGACGGCTCCAGGTTGGGCACCACGGAGTCGAACAGCCCGGTGTTGTAGACTTGGTTCAGGTCGCGCTCCACGTCGGCGCGCTGGAGAATCATGCCGGGGTGCAGGTGGGTGATCTGGCTGCGGACGATGCTTTCGCGGGTGTTATCCAGCCCGCTGATCAGAACTTCGTCGATGATGCCCTCGGAGAGCATCACCAGCACCATGCCCTCATCCTCGCCGGCGGTCACGATGCTGTAGTTGTCGACGCCCGCCCCGATATAGCCCGCGTCCTGGTAGATGGTCAGGATGCCGTCGATGCCGTCGACCAGCTTGCGGGCGCTGATCACCTGGCCCATGGTCAGCCGCGCGCCCGTGCGCACCCCGTCGGCGCCGACCTTGCCTTCCAGCTCCTCGAGCAGTCGCTCCGTGCTGAACAGCGTGTTACCCGTGATCTGCGCGCCGCGATAGACCGGGTTCTCCTCGACGCTGACCCGCAGCACCGCGCCCTCGCCGAGGCTGTCGAGCGACAGCTCGGGCTTGGTGCGGAACCAGCCCGTGTTGTAGAGCGCCTCGGCCGCGTCGTTGAGCTTCTTGGTTGCGTTGCCCACCAGGATGTCGCCGACCTTGATCGTCAGACCGGTGATCACCACGCTCTCGTCGAGTTGATTGAGCCCGCTGACGGCGATCGATCTGATCTCGATGCCCTCGGCCGCCTGCGCGACCAGCTGCGGCCCGCCGCCCGGCGCGCCCGCCAGCACCGCGATCTGCACGCTGTCACCGCCCGTCGCCCAGGCGCCAAGAGGCGCCGTCGCGATCGCGCAGATAGTTATGAACAGCGCTATCCACAGCTTATCCACGGGATAGGTTCCGCCTTTCATGGTTTCCGCCCCTGGAAACAGTTGGGGTGATTATAGCAGATTCACGACTTGCTGCCTTGGTCGAGCTTGTCCTTGAGCTTCTCGGCCAGTGCGTCCGTGTCCAGCAGCGGCGCGTCGTCCTCGGCCTCTGCCTCGTCGGTATTCTCGGAGTTATCCCCATTATCAACAGGCTCATCGCCGGTAACCGTGATCTCCGCCGGCACTTCACCGTCGGAGCTGCCGCGGCTCTCCTTGAGGGTGTCGAAGGTCTGGTTGGCGGGCTCGCCGGCCGGCTCGGTGTCCGCCTCCGGAAAGTAGTCGTAGTTCGATACGGTCGCCACGATCCGCTCGTTCCCACCATCGCCACTACCCAGGGACGATCCCGAGCCCGGCAAGTTCACCCCGCTGGCCTGGCTGGCCGGCGCCGCGGTGATCTCGGTGGGGACGGTCGCCACCAGGCTGGTAGCGTCGTTGGCCGCGTTGGCCGGGGCCTGCGGGGCCGGTGGGTGCACCGGAGCGGCCGCCGGCGGCTGCGCGGGGCTGTGGCTGGCCAGCAGCACTACCGGCTCGGCGGCCGGTGCCGCTGGCTGTGCTTCAACCGCGGGGGGCTGCCAGCCGGCGGGCAGGATCTCCTCGCCCGGAATGCTGGCGGGGACGTGGCCCACGTAGGTGGTGGCTTGCTCACTGAGGGCAGCCGGCGCCGGTGCATCGGCCTGGGCAAGCTTAAGCCCGCCCGGCGAGTCCAGCCCGGTCAGCAGATAGGCAGTGGAGGCGGCCAGGAGGAGTACACCAACAATCCCGACGGCCGAGACAACCGGAACACCGAAGCGCCGCACGTGTCCTTGTCGCTGCCGTGGGGAACTGGCAGCAGGGAGGCTCCCGTCTTCCTTGATGATGGCCCTGATCTCGGCGTCGAGCAGGTATAGCTTGTTGATGTACGCCTCGCGGCCGCACTCACCGAGGTCGTTCTTGGCCTCGGTGACCCACTGCTCTATCTCGCGAATCCGGCTATCCATCGCGATCCTCTGGCAAAGAGAGTGGCCAGAATGCGTACATATATCTATTCGCGCCGCCCCGGCGGATGTTAAACACCTCCGAGGCGCATTGCGCGCCCCTCGGCGGCCGCCCAGAGGATCATCGAGCGCGGCCCGCCAGCCGGTAAAATACTGCTGCCCGCAATCGACAGGAGGCCGGCCGATGACCGCCCAGTATGACAAGAGCCCGCGCTGCGTCAGCGTCTGCGTCGACGAGCAGGAAATCGTGATCGGGGCCCCGCCGGAGGTGGTCTGGCACAAGGGCCTACACGAGGTCAACACGTGGTGGAAGGCCAACCTCAAGGACGGATCGCTGGGCGTCTTCCTCGAGCCCTGGGTCGGCGGCCGCTTCTGGCAGAAGTTCGACGAGGACGGCCACGGCGTGCTCTATGGCACGGTGGCCTATCTCAATCCGCCCAAGGCGCTGCACATCGTCAACGCCTTCGGGATGGCCGGCGCCGCCGTCTGGACCAACACCTGGCGCTTCTCCGAGGTCGACGACGGCACGCTGGTGGAATACCACAACCAGATCATGGCGGTGATGCCCGAGCGCTACATGTCGGGCGGCTACAAGGCGATGACGCGCCAGATGCTGGAGAGCCTCAAGCGCTATGTCGAGACCGGCGAGGTGGACGAGCCCGCCCAGGGCCGCGCGGAGGACTAATCCAGCGGCGGTGCAACAATGGTCGCATTGACTTAGTTAACGTATTACGTTAACATAACTCGGAGGGGTGGTTTGCGTATTGACAAGGGCAAGCTCGCGAGCTTGCTCTCTGATGCGAAGCACCTGAAGAAGAAGCTGGGAAGGGAGTGCGCCGACAAGCTCATCCAGCGATTGGATGAGCTGCGCGGCTTCAGGAATCTCGCCGACCAGATGACAATGAGGGCTGGACGCTGCCATGAACTCAAGGGCGATCGAAGAGGTCAGTTTTCCGTTGATCTCAAACACCCGAAGCGCTTGGCATTCGAACCTGACCATGATCCAGTGCCCCGCAAGCCGGATGGCGGTATCGACCTGGGTCAAGTCACGCAGATTATCCTCATCGAGATTGCGGACACGCACCAGTGAGGTGAACAATGGCCACAACCACTGAGTATCTGCCGCT
>Ga0180431_10001646_pt1 | contig 30896 bp, 26 predicted proteins | sample SS_ome_11_FD_132459 | JGI IMG/M metagenome (GOLD analysis project Ga0180431, IMG submission 132459) | Hypersaline lake sediment archaeal communities from the Salton Sea, California, USA - SS_1_MS_1 metaG | ecosystem: Environmental > Aquatic > Non-marine Saline and Alkaline > Hypersaline >... | reverse complement strand
TTGCTCAAGATGCCCAGAAGGATGATTCCGGAGTTTCGCACAAGCGAGATCTACGTTTACGTGGACTGTGCTGATATAGAGGAAGAGGGCGAGTACCGTCTTCCCGGTTTTCTGCGCGCGGATGTCGAGGAAGCGTCACTCATATCGACCATCAGGATCGACCCGCGCTCTATAAAGGTCAGGGTCGAAAAGGAACCGCCGCCGTCCGAGCCTCCGGAAGGCGCCGAACCGCGGAAACAGGGGGAACTATTCGAAAGGGAAGGTCCGGGAAGCGTGTAGCAATCGAATTATTGTATTCGCCGGGGGATTGCGGTATAATTTTTCCTAATAATTAGGGGTTGAAAACGGAAAGAGAATGGCCGTGGAAGAAAAAAAAGTAAAAATCTCCTACTTTTCGAAAAATCCGCTTGAGTGTCCGCTTTGCGGGACCTCTTTCAGGAAGGAGGAAATGCTTACCGGTGGAGGAAGACTCATCGCCCGGGATATTTCCGATGAGCTCAGGCGCAGGTATGAACCCGGGAAAAAGGTGGGCGAGGTATACCCGCTCGTTTATCCGGTTACCGTGTGTCCCCAATGCCTCTACGCCGCGTACGGAGAGGATTTTATGCATATCAGCTGTGGCCACAAGGAGGCGGCCCTGTCGCAGATGAGCAAACGGCGTCATGACATCAAGCTCATCTTTCCCATCATCGACTTTTCAAAACCGCGGAACCTCTTCACGGGCACCGCGAGCTACATGCTCGCGACGGGCTGCTACTCCTTCCACGGAGGCGAACGCGCGCCCACCTTCAAAAAAGGGCTCAGCTGTCTCAGGGCCGCGTGGCTCTTCGACGATTTGAACGGTAAATACCCAGCCCAGGGATATGACAGAATCAGTTCAATGTGCTATTCCAAAGCGCTCGTGTATTATGAGAAGACAATCGATCTGGCGCAGACGGGCAAGGAACGGCTGGACGTCGTTAAAAACGTAGGGCCGGACCTCGATAAGAATTACGGATTTCAGGGAATACTTTATATAACAACGCTTCTGATTTACAAGTACGGTCCGAAAGACACAGAAAAGCTCCAGTCCGCAAAGAGGATCATCAGCAAGGTATTCGGTTCCGGGAAATCGAGCAGGAGCAAGCCCGGCTTCATTCTCGACAAGTCCAAGGAGCTCTACGAGCGGATCGATGAGAAAATAGCGGAGATCGAGGGTGTATGAGGCGAGTATGCGGACCGTCGCTCTCGAGATCGCCTACGACGGCTCGAATTACGCGGGGTGGCAGATACAGTCGAACGCGGTGACCGTTCAGGGAGTCATTGAAGATGCGCTGGGCAGGATACTCAAGAAGCCGGTACGGTTGACCTATGCGGGCAGGACGGATACGGGGGTCCATGCCCTGTCGCAGGTCGGGTGCTTTGAAACCGACTCCGCGATGACGACCGTGCAGTTTCGAAGCGCGCTCAATGCGCTGCTCCCGAAAGACATACGCATACGAAGGGCCGAGCGTGCCCCGTCCCGTTTTCATCCGCGGTACTGGGCCCGTATGCGGTGGTACCGTTATATTATCTGGAACGGCGAGGAACCCGTTCCTTTCTTTAACCGGTATGCGCTCTGGGTTCGCAGGCCGCTCGACATCGGGCTCTTGAAAGGCTACTGCGGTGAGCTGCTCGGCGATCACGACTATACCAGTTTTGCTTCGCTTGAGAAGGGGCAGAACCCGCGCAGGCGAATTTACCGGTGCGAGATAACGAAAAAAAGAGAATTTGTCGTGCTCGATATAACGGCGAATGCATTTCTGAGGAAGATGATCAGGACCATAGTCGGGACCGTGCTAGAGCTTGAAAAGGGCCGCCGGGACAGAACCGAAATAGGGGAAATACTTTCGGCGCGTGACAGAGGACGCGCCGGACGAACCGCATACGCGGGCGGTCTCTATTTCGTCGGAGCCTGTTTTCCGGGCTTCCCCGTTATGAGCCGTTTCCACGGATTGGATTAATGCTGATACTCACAATCGTTCTTTTTCTCATTGTCGTCCTGCTCTTCGTGGGATTGCTGGCTAGATTCTACCGGAAAAACAGGTTCGAAAGAGCGAAACAGTTCGTTGACAACGGCGATTACGAAAATGCGCTCAGGCTTCTCCATCTGCTCACCGCGAAGAGCAACAGCGGCGTGTTCAGCTGGTATACGGGCCTGTGCCAGGAACAGCTCGGGAACATCGAGCATGCCATCGTGGAATACAACAAGGCGGCTATAAGCGAGGAATTCAAATCTTCACAAAAGGCAGCGGAGGTACACGGGAAAATCTCGGAGATGTATTTGAAGCTTGGAAACGTGGGAAAGGCCGAGGAGGAGCTCAGGATAGTCCTGTCTCTTGATGATAAAAACGCCCGTGCCTGTTATACTCTGGCCACCATATTCAAGAACAGGGGTTCTCAGCAGTCCGCGCTCGAGTTTCTTGACAGGGCCGTCGAGGCGAAGGGCGCGTTCTTTGAGGCTCACATGGAGAGGGGAAAGATCAGCCATGCGCTGAATTATTTCGAAAAGGCCAGGGGATCGTTTCTGAAAGCGCTCGAGCTGGATCCCGATTGCACGGAAGCGCATTATTACTACGGGCTTGTACTGGAGAAGGCAAAGAATTACAGGAAGAGCGCGGATGAGCTGCTCCCTGCGGCGAAGGACGAGCGGTTCGCCTTTGAGGCGTCGGCCCACCTGGGTTCCCTGTACTACAAACTTTCGGATACGGTCAGGTCATTCGATCACTACGAGCGGGCGCTCTCCATTTCCACGGAGGATACGGTACGGCTCCAGGAAATAAGGTACGACTACGCGGAGGCGCTTGTCAGCGAGGGAAACATAGCAAAAGCCCTGGAGCTCTGGAGCAAGGTGAATGCGGAGCAGCCCGGTTTCCGGGATACCGCACAGAAATTAAGAATATACAGTGAGGTCAATGAAAGCCCGGCACTTACCCGCATCATGACGGCTTCCAAGAAGGAGGTACACGACATCGGAGTATCCCTGTGTAAAAAGCTCGGTGTTAAAATCATGAAGCACAATTACGGCCGGGAGAACTTCATAGAGTATATCGGAACGATCCGTTCAGGAAGATCGGAGATCGGTGCGCTGCTGCATTTAGGGCGGTGGACATCGCAGGTGGGTGAGATTCCCATTCGGGATCTGATCGAGAGGATGTCGGAGGAAGGCGCCGGAAGGGGTTTCTTTGTTACCACCTCGGATTTCTCGGATAAGGCGCGAAAAATTGCCGGTATCCGGCCTATTGAGCTGATCGACAAGGAAGGACTCATATATCTTATGTCCGGTATCAACGGAGGTAACAACCGAAGGACAGAGGGGTAGTATATTTTTTTATTGGCATTGTCCCGTATTTACAGTAAATTCTTACGCTATCACGCGATAGCGTGCTATTATTCGATAGCGAGGGAAGACCGAGGTTCAGGGTGGTCGTTTTTTTATTTCGTATGCGGGGCAAAGAGGGGGGGATGGGAACAACATGAAGAAGAGAGTACTTGAGTCGGTCAGTAAGAAGCTCATTAAGAAGATGAATGAAATACTGGAGACGATAGATCGCACCGAGGAGAACGACGTATCGGAGCAGGAAAGTGAAAACATCATCGGCGATATAGTCGACAGGGCGAACAGCGTCTATGAAATGCAGATATACGACAAGCTGACGGAAAAGGAGCAGGAGAAACTGCAGGAGATAAGCGAAGCGCTGAAGCGCATTGAAGAGGGTGTCTACGGTAAGTGCGTCGTCTGCGGTAAGAATATCGAGGAGAAGAGGCTTCTTGCCATTCCGGAAGCAAAGATGTGTATAGATTGTAAATCAGCTCAGGAGAGAAGGAAGTTCTGACGATCCCACCTCCGTCTTGCCCGCCGGACCGTATTTTTTCCGGGAAGTCCCGAAGCGAATATCCACGCTCACTCGAAGCCGCACAGAGGAGGACAGCCTGCAATGGAAGAGCGCTTTCAGAGGGAGCTGCGGGACCTTGCCGGTGACGTAATCGCTTACCTTAAAACCGGATTCAGGGAAATGAGAGCGCCTTCGGAATCTCCGTCCGAAGACGCTCCGTCCGAAGAGGAGAATACCGTGCCGGGCACGTCCCCGGAAAGCCGCGCACGGACGCGGCCGCTGGGGCGCGAACAGGCGCTGGAGCGGCTCGAACGCGAGGTGGGCGGGTGTACGAGGTGCAGGCTCCATTTGCGGAGACGGTGTGCCGTTCCGGGAGAGGGGAGCTGTAACGCGGATATCCTTCTCGTGGGCGAGGGGCCCGGAGAACAGGAGGACGCGCAGGGCCGTCCCTTTGTCGGGAGAGCGGGCGAGCTTTTGACAAAGATGCTCTCCGCAATACAGCTTTCCAGGAACGAGGTCTACATAACCAACATCGTGAAGTGCAGGCCCCCGTCGAACAGGAATCCCCTTCCCGATGAAGTCGCCGCCTGTTATCCCTTTCTGAAGAGGCAGATAGAGATCATAGATCCCAGGATAATCCTGTGCCTCGGTTCTCCGGCCGCGAGAACGCTCCTCGACACAGAGGCCGGAGTTACGAAGCTCCGGGGTGAATTTCACCACTACCAAAACATACCCGTGCTTCCGACCTATCATCCGGCCGCCGTGCTTCGCTTTCCGGAGAAATACAAGCGGCCCGTGTGGAACGATCTGAAGCTTCTTCGGGACTACTACAGGGAAATATCGACATAGCCGCGATGTTTGCAGACGTTGTTTTCAACAAGCCTATTGCCCCCCTTACTTACTCCATCCCCGACGGTATGTCCGGGGTCGAACCCGGGGTCCGGGTCCTCGTGGGCCTGCGGGACGAGAAAGTGAAGGGCATCGTCTACCGGCTGAAGGATAAGACCGGACTGCCGAGGCTCAAACCGATCGAAGAGGTATTGGACCGGGAGCCCGTCCTCAACACCGATCTCATCCAGACGGCGGAGTGGATCTCGAGCTATTACCTCTGTTCTCTCGGAGAGGCGCTCTGGACCATCATACCGAAAAGTGTGAAACGGAGGGAGAAGAGCGTCCTCATGCCCGTGTCCGACACGCCGGCATCCGAGATCACGCTCACCGAAGACCAGGAATCCGTGTTTACCGTTCTCAGGGAAAGCTTGAAAGGCGAGGGGGGCCACTATCTCCTCCATGGGGTAACGGGAAGCGGGAAAACGGAGATCTACCTCAGGATTATCCGCGAGGTTGTGGAGATGGGGAGGGGCGCCATACTGCTCGTGCCTGAGATTTCCCTCACCCCTCAAACCGTCCGATATTTTTCATCGCGCGTCGGCGACAAGCTTGCCGTGCTCCACTCGAGACTGACGGGTGCTGAAAAGATTAACGAATGGCACAGGATACTGTCGGGTCAAAAACCGATCGTGATCGGCGCGCGTTCGGCCGTATTCGCCCCGCTGCGGAACATCGGCATCATCATCGTGGATGAGGAACATGAAACGAGCTACAAATCGGACGAGACCCCGCGGTACAGCGCGAGGAGCGTCGCGTTTTACCGGGCGAGGAAGCACGGATCGCTCCTCCTGCTGGGGAGCGCGACGCCGTCGGTGGAATCCTACTACCGGGCCAGGATGAAGTCGAAACTGCTCCTCCTCCCGAAACGTGTTATGAACCAGCAGCTCCCTGGGACGCGCGTGACCGACCTGCGGAAGGTCCGGGGTGCGTGCCATATATCGAATACGCTCCGGGCGGCGATAGAGGAGCGTTTAAGGAGGGAGGAGCAGGTGATCCTCTTCCTCAACAGGCGCGGATTCGCCCCTTACGTGTACTGCGAAAACTGCGGACACGTTTTCAGGTGCAAGAACTGCGACATCACCCTGACCTTTCATCGCAAGAAAAAAACCATGAGCTGCCATTACTGCGGTTTTTTTCAGCCGCCGCCGGACGTCTGCCCCACCTGCGGGGATACGGGGATATGCTTTTCGGGATTCGGCACCGAAAAGATAGAGCGTATCCTGAACGGCCTCTTTCCCGGAGCGGTGATCGTTCGCATGGACACCGACACGGTAAGGAAGAGAACGGCGGTGGACTCCATACTGACAGCCTTTTCAAGAAAGCAGATAGACATACTCGTGGGGACGCAGATCGTGTCCAAAGGGCTCCATTTCCCGGATGTGACCCTGGTGGGCGTTCTGAACGCCGATATTTCCCTCAATTTTCCCGACTTCAGGGCCGCTGAACGCACCTTCAACCTCATTACCCAGGTTTCGGGCAGGGCCGGTAGGAGCGACAAGGGCGGGGAGGTGATCATACAGACCTTCAACCCCTCCCACTACGCGATACGAACGGCGAAAACCCAGAACTACGAGGAGTTCTATACGCGGGAGATCAAATACCGGCAGACGCTTCTCTATCCCCCCTTCTGCAGAATTGTGAGGCTCGTTTTCAGGGGACCGAACGAGAACAGGCTGATCGAGGAGGCTGAGAGAGCGGTCGAATTCATAAAGACGAACACGGATGAATTTATCTCCATTCTGGGGCCCTCATTCTGTCCGATCTCGCGAATCAAGAACAATTACAGGGTCCATGTCATCATCAAGGTGGAAAAGACGGGGCCGGTGAAAGAGGTGCTGAGAAAGCTCGTGGTGAAGCGGTCGGACTGTTATCTGGAGATAGACGTCGATCCCGTGTCCATGCTCTGAACACGTTTTTACTAAATAGACGTCTGTCCCGTGTCCATACTCTGAACCTGTTTTCCCTTGTTTGCGGAGGGGACGCATGAGTATATTAGGATCATGAAAATTCCGAGAACCAGAACGTATCCCGATCCCTTCCTGAGGCGGAAAGCGGAGGATGTGGCGGAGATTAACGACGATACGCTCGAACTCATTAAAAAAATGTTCGTCGTCATGGAAGAGGACGGCGGTATTGGGCTTGCCGCGCCGCAGGTCGGCGTTTCAAAGCGTATTATCTGTATTTCCCTCGAGCAGAAGGGGTTCGAACGGCTCGCGCTCATCAATCCCGTTATCACGCAGGTCTCCGACCGGACCGAGACCATGGAGGAGGGCTGCCTGAGTATTCCCGGCATCAACGCCGAGGTAGCGAGGCCGGAGGACGCGATTGTCCGGGGAACGACAAAGAGCGGAAAGCAGGTGGAAATAACGGCGCACGGTCTCCTCGCCCGCGTCCTTCAGCACGAGATCGACCATCTGAACGGCGTACTCTTCATCGACAGGCTCAAGAACAGGGAGAAGAAGAGAATCGAAAGAGATCTCGAAGCGCTCGCCGAGCGCATTTCTCCCCGTATTTAACCGCGGTACCGATAATCCGGATGAATGATGTTCGTATAGCTTTTTTCGGATCCCCCCTCCTCGCCCTGCGCTGCCTCGAGGAGCTCTGTGGCAGTCTGGACGTCCGCCTCGTGGTCACCCGGCCCGACAAGCGGTCGGGGCGCGGGAAGAAGATACACACCACGCCCGTGAAGTCGTTCGCGGTTACGCGGGGTATCGAGGTGTGCCAGCCGCTGAAACCCGACGAATCGCTCATGGAACGACTGCGGGAGCTCGGAATAGGCCTCGTGGTCGTGGTTGCGTACGGCCGCATACTGCCGGAACATTTACTTACCCTGCCCTCCCTGGGATGCCTCAATCTCCACGCATCTCTTCTGCCCCGTTATCGCGGTCCTTCGCCCATTGAAGCGGCGCTCCTGAACGGCGATTCGGAAACCGGCATTACCCTGCAGAAGATGGCCCCGGGTATGGATGAGGGAGATATACTCGATTCATGTCGAATACCGATCGGCTCCGAGGACAATGCCGAGGACCTTCTGGCCTCCATCGCGGATTCGGCACCTGCGTTTGTTACACGGTCGGTCCGGGATTATATTGCGGGCGGGACAACGCCGAAGAAGCAGAATGAGGATGAGGCGACCTACTGCTCCCTCATACGCAAGGAGGATGGGCTTATACGCTGGAGCGAGCCCGGCTCCGCCGTACTGAGAAAAATCCGGGCCTATGCGGTCTGGCCCGTGGCTTATACCGCGTTCAGGGGGAAACGGCTTCGGATATACAGGGCGTCGCTGACCAAGGATGATGAGGGGTCCGATGCTCCTCCCGGAACGGTACTGTGCGCGGACGGAAAGCGGGGAATAAGAATTGCGACGGGAGACGGTTCGATCGACCTGGTGGAGCTGCAGCCTGAGAACAGAAAAAGGATGCATTTCAGTGAGTTCGTGAACGGATACAGGGAAATAGAGGGAGAGGTTCTCGGCGAGAATCCTTGATCTTTTGACGTGTGCGGATAAAATGAATACACCGTGTCCGGATATTTCGCGGTACGGGAACGGGAAATATAATGAGAAGATACCTGAAGACCAGTAAGGGTGGATTCCTGAAAAGGGCGGGGAACCCGTTCCGCCTGTTCAAGGATTACCTGATAACGCATTCCAGGCTCATCATCAGGAACGTCGTTATTGTAATCGCCGTCAGCCTCGTGGTATTCATCGCCGTCGGGCTGCTCGTTTTCCGGCTTATGTGGCAGGGCCCGCCCGAGGTCGCGGTACCGAACATAACGGGCAAGGACCTCATCGGGGGACTCATCGCACTGCAGAACAGCAACCTTCATGCCGTCGTGGACCCCCGTTTTTTCAGCGACAGCGAGAAGAACACCATCGTTGAACAGAACCCGAAGCCGGGAAGCATCGTGCGGGAAGGCAAGGACGTTCGGATCATCGTTTCAAAGGGACCGATTATCTCCGTTATCGAGGATTATACGGGAATGACCGTGGTTTTCGTTCGGAACAGGCTTCAGGAGATCTTTTCGTTCCAGGGGAAGACCATACAGATCGGCAAGATTTCCACCGTTGCATCGGAAAGTCCGCGGGGAACCATCGTGAGCCAGTATCCCCCTCCCAATACCCCGATCGCTGAGGTGGACGCGATCGACCTCGTGGTGAGCAAGGGCCGGGAGGTATCGATCGTCCAGCTCGCGGATTATACCTACGAGAACATCAAGGAGGTCATGGAAACGCTCGCCCTGAAGGGAATACTCGTGCATGTCGTTCCGGAGGAGGTAGACGATCCCGAACAGGACGAAATCATACTCGCGCAGGAGCCGCCGGAAGGAACGCTCGTCTCGAGGAACGAGACGGTCACCTTCTACGTAGGCTACCTTCCGACCGAGCGGAAGAAGGACACGCTCTCGGAGCGCGTCATAGAGTTTGAAGTGCCTGTCGATATCGAGGATGACGCCGTTGTCCGAATCGTGGTCCAGGACCGTATCGGCGAGCGTGAAATCTACCACGAAGAGAATATGGCGGGCGATCTCCTCACCATACCCTTCAAGAGCTACTCCAACACGACCGCTTTCATATACGTCGACGGCGGGCTCCAGGAAGTACTCAAGTACGAGTAGTCTTTACGGAGCCCGGGTATACGTTATCAACGGTCCAGTTTTCGGAGGGAGCGTTCGGCCCGTTCCCTGAGAAAGCCGACGAGGAGCGCGAGATGGCTCTTCAGCAGGCCCGGGTCGGGGTAGAGGAGCCGTGTTTCGAGCGCGCTCTCGCGGAGAAACGGGTAGCGGGCCGTGAAGGAGGGGACCCCGTCGCCGCTTTCAGGGAGGTCTCGCCCCGCCCGCTCCAGCGCCTCTTTCAGCGCACGCAGAAAACCCCTCGCATCTTCACGGGTGAAAGCACTGCCGGACGACCCATCCATCAGCTTGCTGACCGGCGTTTTGGCCTTCCCCGCAAACTTTTTTTCGAGCTCCGACGGTTCCACGGTTTGAAGGGTTTCAACCGCGGCCCCTTTTCCGGACAGTACGAACACCTTTCCCCCGTATTCGGAGCGAGCCGCTATCCACTCGATATATGAGCCGAATATGAAATCGGACAGCACCGTTCCTCCGGAGCGCGAGGGAACGCGGAAGAGTTTGCGTGCCTTAAGCGCGCGAGCCATGGCGGTTTCCAGCGTATTCAGGCGAAGGGAGCCGTTCAGGTACAGGTTGTAGTGGGGTGAGGAATTGACGTGGGTCTTGAAATCCGTGTACCCGAGATCCAGGCCCGCGGCGATTACGGGACGGGCTCCGGTGTACAGGGCAAGCTCAAGTGCGGTTGTGGATACGGAGCCCCCGCATCTGAGGGAGTGGATATCCGGGTGAAAAGTCCCGAGCAGGTCGGTAAGCCCATGATGCTCCCGCCGCTCTCCCGATTCGAGCAGAGTCCTGCTGAAAAGGAGGGGGCCCCTCCAGTGACTGAGAATTCCGGGGCAGACCGTGATGTCGGCCGCGAGTACGGAGCCGCCGGATCCGTTCGAGCAGAAGAGACGGGTGAAATCGAGAAGATTGTGAAACTGGGCGTCGAGCGTAACCACGACGTCGGGAACGATTCCCCGCGCGAGCAGGGGCTCGATCGCGGTATCAACGGCGAAGAGGTGTACGCCGCCCGCAATACGCTCGATCATATCGAGCTCATCCAGGAGCCCGGGGCCCGCGTTTACCACGAGCGCGGGCTTACCTGAGAGCGCATCGCGGAGCCCGGATACCGACCTTCTCCCCGCGAGAAACACCACGTTTTCAATGATGTTTTTCATCCAGAGGTTTTCGAACGCGAACCGGGTCAGGAGGTCCGAAAGCCTGGCCGACATGAGATGCCTGAACCCTGTCTCTATCCTGCCGAAGTAATCTCCGAATACGGAGTGCGCGCCCCTCAGCTTTACGATTCCGTGTCCCCTGAATGAGAGTGGATCCAGGGATTCGAAGTATTCGATTACCTCTTCAGAGGCCCTGCCGAGGAGCAGGCGCGCTCCCCTGAGAAAGGACACGTCCCTGTGATGGAGGAGAAGTGAAAAGGACTCCACGCTCGGTTCTATTACGACGACGAGGGCCTCATCCGCGTTCCGGCCGTGCACCCGGCGGAATTCCTCTATCTGAATTCCGGTGCCGATCCCGAGAAAGATGACGAGCACGCCCTTTCTCAGGCCCACGCTCCGTGCGAGGCTGCGCGCCTCCCTGACGGGATCGGAGGAGTGCAGGGGCCTGTCGTTTACCAGTATGTTCGGATTTGGAGAATCACGGTAGGTGCAGGTCTTAATCTCATCAGGGGGAAGAATACCGGGAAGGACCGCGGGGAAATGTTCTGAAAGAAATCGAATATTTTTCTTGTAAATCTCCATCCCACGGGTTCCTACCGAAAGGCACGCGCGTCAACCCTGTGGACCGAAGAAGGTATCGAAGTTATCCGTTATCTTCGATTCTTTCAGAGTGTGAATGTACCAGTCATTGAAGAGGCTGTTCTCCTTCAGCTGCGCATAGTAGGTTTGAAGGTAGCTTCTCGCCTTTTCGTATTCCGACCTGTCGGGCTCCTTTTCCTCGAGGACCTTGAAAATGATCTCCCCTTCAGACGACTTGACCGGTCCGCCGACGCTGTACCTGTCCGTCGCGAACACGAGATCCACGAGGGTCGGTATGTTCATGAGCTCGAAGAGCGGCATCGTCTCCTCTTCGTTCAATATGTACTGCCCGTCCACGCTGATGAATCCCGTTTTCCCGGTTTTAAATCCGTGCTTCTCCGCTATTTCGGAAAAGGACCACGGATCGGCATTCATCTCCTCGAGGAGAACCCCGGTCTTCTCTCCGACCGATTTCGTCACTTCATCGCGGTGGGCCTTGACATATTCCCTCTTGACACGGTAGAGGGCCTCATCGAACTGAAGTGCCTTTACGGGTTCAAGCGCTTTTATGATGTGGTAGCCGAACACCGTCTTTACGGGCTCGCTTATATCCCCTTCAGCAAGCTTGAATGCCGCTTCCGAGAACTCCGGCACCATGTCGCTCCGGTAGAACCAGCCGAGGTCTCCGCCCTTTTCAGTGGTGGTGTCCTCGGATTCGGATTTCGCGGTTTCCTCGAAAAGGTCGGGATCGGCCTTCACCTTTTCGTAAAGCATCCGTGCCTTTTCCTCGTCCTCCTTGATCAGGATGTGGGCCGCATGGACCTGTTCAAAGAGTTTCGGGTTCTGCTCGAAGAAGGATCTGAGCTCCTCCTCGGGAACGTCGTCATACCGGAGCATCACGTATTCGATCTTTTTGCCGTAATCGGTAAGGTTGAAAAACGCCTCGAGCTCCACTTCGGTGACCCGCGAGGCGTTCGAGAAATCCCGCAGGAACAGTTCGATGATAAGCTGCTCTTCCTCGTTCTTGAACACGCGCTGCTTGTCGGATTCCGGTGTCGAGGCATAGCGCTGCTCGTCGAACTTCTTGCCCGGCGTCGCGTAATAACCCTTGTTTGCGATCGACTGGAGGACCGTCTCCTTGCTTACCCTGATATCCGCCTCTTCCGCATACTGGAGTATGAGCATCCGCTGTATAACGGTGTCGAGCGCCCTCCGCATGAGCTGCCGGTTTTTCTCCTCTGTAACCTCCTCATCCGCCTGACGCTGTTCCTCGTAGAACTGGCGGTAGAAGTTTGCGAAGAGCGAATCGCTGCCTACGACGACGGTTTCACCGTTTACAACCGCGAGGCTCTTCGAGCCGCCGCGGCGCGCCGTATAGTTATAGGCAAAGCTCCCGATAAACGCGACTGCCACGAAACCGACGATCGCGGTGACGAGTACTTTTTTTGCGGCTTCCTTGGGGTCGTTTTTACGTTTTTTCGGATTTTTTTGAGGACTCATACCTGTCTCGCGGGCGAAATTATTACGATAAGCTAATAAGCAACCCGATGCCAGTCAATGGAAATCAAAGCCGAAGGCCATGGATGTTCCAGGGGCCGCTTCTTTTTTAAGGGTTGAATTTTTCCCTTTTTAATGGTATGTATGGTCGAACGTTAATTACGGATGAAAAAAATGAAAAGTGTAGTGGTACTCGGGGCACAGTGGGGGGATGAGGGAAAAGGGAAGATCGTTCACATGCTCTCGGAGCACGCGGACGTCGTATGCAGGTACCAGGGCGGCAATAACGCGGGCCATACGATCGTCACGTCCGGCAGCAAGTACGTTCTCCATCTCATACCCTCGGGTATCCTGAAACCGGGCACGGTTTGTATCATCGGAAACGGCGTCGTGGTCAATCCCGTCGCGCTGCAGGAAGAGCTGGACATGCTGAAGGGGGCCGGTATCGACTGCACCTCCCGGCTCTTCATATCGGACAGGGCGAGCCTCATCATGCCCTATCACATAGCGCTCGACCACGCCTACGAAAAGGCGCTCGGCATAGGGACCACCAAGCGGGGAATCGGGCCCGCCTATACCTTCAAGTACGCGAGAATGGGTATCAGACCCTGCGACCTCACGGAGTCCGGTTATATGGAGCGTATGGTGGAGCTCGCGCTCGAAGAGGTGAATTCCACGCTCGTCGGACGTTTCGGCATGGAGAGGGCGAAAAAGGGCGATGTCCTGAGAGCGGCGGAGGAGTATACGCGGATTCTCGAACCCTATGTATGCAATACCTCCGAGCTTCTCAGGCGTCTTTCCGGAGAGGGAAAAAGCCTGCTTTTCGAGGGAGCGCAGGGCGTATTGCTCGACGTGGATTTCGGTTCCTATCCTTACGTGACCTCGTCGAATTCATCGGCGGGCGGCGTGCTGACAGGCCTGGGTACCGGCCCTCGTTCGGTCGAGCGGGTCCTGGGAATCGCGAAAGCCTACCTCACCAGGGTGGGGGGCGGGCCCTTTCCCACGGAGATCGAGGACGAGACGGGAGAGCTCATAAGAAAACGCGGCGGTGAATTCGGGGCATCGACCGGGAGGCCGAGGAGATGCGGCTGGTTCGATGCGGTCGGTCTGCGGCATGCGGTGACCGTATCCGGCATCGACAGCATCGCCATGACGAAGTTCGACGTGCTCGACGGTTTCGACACGGTAAAGGTCTGTACGGGCTACAGAATAGACGGGGAGGAAACGGGCGATTTCCCTGCAAACGCCGATGTTCTGGAGAGGGCCGTGCCCGTGTATGAGGAGCTCGAGGGCTGGACGGACCTTGCCGGTGTCACGGATTACGATGAGCTGCCCGAGACGGCGCGCGCCTATGTCGCCCGCCTGGAGAAAATAATCGGGGTTCCCATCTCCATCGTTTCCACGGGACCGGATGAAAGGGAGACGATACTCAGAGAAGAGTTTTTTACCTCCTGAAGTCCCCCGTGTTCCCGGTTGTATTGAAGCATTCAATAAACAGAGCGAATTTATAGTTTCGATAAATATATGTAATGGAGAGCTTTCACATAATTAAGACGCACTATTGCCGGTTCCGGTGGACTCCAGTTATTTTTAGAATAAAATTGAAATGATTATCATGTTTAATAACTTTTTCATGGTATGAATGGAAACCCGAAGCTCACCCTAAACCATTACGACATACCCATAAGGAGACAACAATGGCACAAGAAGAGAGACTGATCAAAACGGCACTGGACAAGGGGGCGGGTATCTTCCGTCTCTTTCCGAACTGGGTCCCGCGTTCGTTCTGTATACCCGGCAGGAGACTCAAGCTCCATCCTGACGATCTCTACGCGTTCGGCGCGCATCGGGGCGGTATCGACGAGCGATGGTTTTCATCCACCGTCAATGCGGACAACGGTCCCGAGACACTCGAGGACGAGGGGCTGAGCTATATCTACGTGGAGGACGGCGGATCGTCAAGCAAGGTGCTCCTCAGGGACGCGATCGACGTACTCGGCGACGATATACTGGGCAGGGACGTCATGCAGAAGTACGGCGGATGGAAGATGTTCGCCAAGTTCTTCGACAACATGGAGCCCCTTCCCCATCACGTGCATCAGGACGACGAGAAGGCGGCCGATGTCGGCATGCTGGGCAAGCCCGAATCCTACTACTTCCCGACCCAACTGAACGATCACGGGGCCTATTTCCCCTACACCTTCTTCGGATTCAATCCGGGTACGACGAAAGACCAGGTGATCGACTGCCTGAAAAAATGGGACGAGGGCGACAACGGGATACTCTACCTCTCCAGGGCCTACAAGCTCAAGCCCGGAACCGGATGGGACATCCCCCCCGGAGTTCTCCATGCGCCGGGGTCCCTCTGCACCTACGAGCCACAGAGGGCTTCGGACGTATTCTCCATGTTCCAGAATATCGTCTGGGACCGGGTCCTTCCCTACGAGATGCTGGTCAAGAACGTTCCTGACAAACGAAAGAAAGATCTCGATTACATCCTGGATATCCTCGAGTGGGAGATGAATATAGATCCCGATTTCTATAAAAACCACTTTGCGGAACCGAAACCCGTGAAACCGCTCGCCGAGATGCGGTCGGACGGGTACGAAGAGTACTTCGTAAGCTACCTGTCGGAGCATTTTTCGGCCAAGGAGCTGACCGTGCTTCCGAAACGGTCCGTCACCATCAAGGAGGAATCCGCCTACGGCATCATCGTTATCCAGGGACACGGACGGTTCGGAGGGCTGGAGATCGAATCGCCGAACCTGATCAGGTTCGGCCGGATGACGAACGACGAGCTCTTCATCACCGTGAACGCGGCCCGGGACGGCGTCACCGTTGAAAACGGAAGCGACTGCGAAAACCTCGTGATACTCAAGCATTTCGGCCCTAAAGCATAAGACGCAGAGATTTGAATGCGGGGGCATATTGGATTGTCATTACCCGCCCCCCTCAATCGGCGCTGCGCGCCTCATTCGAGGGCAAGCCTGTGCGGGTAATCCATGAAAAAAGACTGGATGCCCCGGATGAAATTACCCTTCGGCTCGTCCGGAGGGCCGGAGCATGAAAATTCAGGTTCGAACCGGGGAAATGGGGAGCGCGGCACATCTGCAGGTTGAAAGGAGGGGGCCCATGAGCGGGAAGGAAAACGGAAGATACGTAATCGGTGTGGATTTCGGAACTGATTCGGTTCGCGCCGTTGTCATAAGCGCGGATGACGGGAAAGAGATCGCTTCGCACGTGGCTCTGTACACGCGGTGGGGCCGGGGCATGTACTGCAGTCCCGGAGAAAACAGGTTTCGCCAGCACCCCGCCGACTACCTCGAGGGGATCGAGGAGTCGGTCACGCACGCGCTCGAGGGCGTGTCGAAAGAGGTGCGGGAATCCGTGATCGGCATAGGGGTGGATACGACCGGCTCCACGCCGGCCCCGGTCGACCGGGACGGAACCCTGCTCGCGCTGCGGGACGAATTCAGCGATAATCCGAACGCGATGTTCGTGCTTTGGAAGGATCACACCGCGGTCGAAGAGGCTGACGTGATCAACAAGATCGCACGTTCCTGGGGAGGAACGGACTTCACCAAATACTCGGGCGGAGTGTACTCTTCGGAGTGGTTCTGGGCCAAAATCCTTCATGTGCTCCGAACGGACAGGAAGGTCCGGAAGGAGGCGTTCTCCTGGGTGGAGCACGCGGACTGGATTCCGGCCGTTCTTACCGGCGACACGGATCCCCTGAAAATAAAACGATCAAGGTGCGCAGCCGGCCACAAGGCCATGTGGCATGCGGAGTGGGGAGGCCTTCCCTCCGAGGAATATCTCGTGAAGGTCGACCCCCTGCTCGGCGGGCTTCGGGAGAGGCTCTACGAGGAGACATCCACGGCTGACGTGAATGCCGGGGGGCTGTGCGACGAGTGGGCCGGGCGTCTGGGACTGAACCCGGGCATAGCGGTCGCCGCCGGAGCCTTCGACGCGCATATGGGAGCGGTCGGAGCCGAGGTGAAGGAGAAGACCTTCGTCATGATACTCGGAACCTCGGCGTGCGACATGGCGGTCGTTTCTCCCGGCGTGCTCGGAAACAGGCTCGTGGACGGTATATGCGGCCAGGTGGACGGATCGATCGTACCCGGCATGATCGGTCTGGAGGCGGGACAGTCCTCCTTCGGGGATGTGTACGCGTGGTTCAGGGATGTGCTGCTCTGGCCGTCACGAAACCTGATGGACCCGGAGTCTGCGGCCCGGATCGAGGAAACGCTCGTGGACGAGCTCTCGAAGGAGGCCGCGAAGGTCGATAGAGGGGAATCCATACCCGTGGCGCTCGACTGGCTCAACGGGAGGAGGACCCCCTACGCGGACCAGAAGCTCAAGGGCGCGATCATCGGGCTGCGGCTGGGAACGGACGCGCCCGTCATGTTCAGGTCTTTCGTTGAGTCGACCGCGTACGGCGCAAGGGCGATCATTGACCGTTTCGCGGAGGACGGCGTCGAATTCGAGGAGGTCGTTGCATCCGGCGGCATACCGAAGAAGTCTCCCTTCGTGATACAGGTCCTGAGCGACGTGCTCGGAATCCCGGTCAAGGTCGCGAGGGCCGACCAGTCCGTCGCGCTCGGTGCGGCCATGTTCGCGGCCGTGGCTTCCGGCGTCTACGGCCGGGTCGAGGACGCGCAGAAGCGCATGGGAAGCGGTTTCATCAAGACACATAATCCGGATAAGGCGCGATCGGACCGGTACCGGGAGCTCTACCGGCGGTACCGGAACATAGGGGCCGCGCTCGAGGACGAGCTGCGGAAGTAGCGGTCGCCGGTGGTCACGTCGAAGATATACGGCACGGGCCGATGCCGATACGCGCGAGCGTGATCGGGCTGACGAGATGAATCCGGAGGAAAGAGGCCGAGAAATGAAATACGGAGAACTGCGGGAACGGGTGTACAGGGCCAACAGGGAGCTGAACGCCCGGGGGCTCGTTGTATACACGTTCGGCAACGCCTCGGGCATAGACCGGAAAAGCGGTATTGTCGCGATTAAGCCGAGCGGCGTGGATTACGAAAACCTCGCTCCCGAGGACATGGTGCTCCTGGACCTCGACGGCACCGTCGTGGAGGGAACGTACAATCCCTCGTCCGATACGAAGACGCATCTCGTGCTGTACCGGGCATTCGGCGATATCGGCGGCGTGGTCCATACCCATTCCCGGTACGCGACCGCGTGGGCACAGGCGCGCAGGAACCTGCCCGCGTACGGAACGACCCATGCCGACTATTTCTACGGGGACGTGCCCTGCACGGAGGTCATCTCGAACGAGCGCATACTGCGCGATTACGAGGAGGAGACGGGCAACCTCATCCTCGATACCTTCAGGGAGCGCGACCATATGTCCATGAAGGCCGTTCTCGTTGCGTGCCACGGCCCCTTCGTGTGGGGAAAGGATCCCGGGGAAGCGGTCTACCTGAGCGTCATGCTCGAGGAATGCGCCCGCATGGGATACATGACCTCGGGTCTTAATCCGGGGATCGGACCCATGAAGCGGGAGCTTCTTGAAAAGCACTACCTCCGGAAGCACGGGGAAAACGCCTACTACGGTCAGAAGGACCGGGGGTAGATTCGCTTGTCATGTATAATTCGCTTAATACAAATAATCAGAAGTGAATGCGGGACGGTCCCGCGAGGAGCATGGCCCCGAGAATGAGCATGAGTACCCCGTTCGTTCCTTTCAGTACCCTGCCATAGCGCTCCCCGAGCCTGTATTTTCCCATGACAAAGGCGAATATAAGAACCACACAGATGAGGGGGGTGACGTATGCGGCCGTGTAGAGGACGAGGTAAAGATAGGCGACCCCGCCGGAACTCCTGCGCGACAATGCGTTCGTATATACCGCGGGCAGACCTATGGTGCAGCCGAACTCAATCAAGTTAACGATCAGTGCCAGCAACAGGGCGGACAGGGCCGTCAGCGGTCCGGATGGATTGTTCGCAACGGCCCTCATGCGCCTGAATAAGGAAGGCAGAGCCTTTTCGGGTATCATGAGTGTGGGTCCCCGCTTGAAGAAGAAAAGTTCCTTTGCGTTTATAATTCCGATTATGACAACTGTGATGGCGAGCACGAGCTGAACGTATCGTCCGGCCCCGAATAGTACAAAAAGTCGGTACCAGGCGGTCATGAAAAAGAGGTATATGAGCGCCGACCCGCCTGTAAAAACGAATCCCACCATGAGGAGCCTTTGCCTGTTCCTCGTACTTACGAGCAGGGTGAGCAGGAACATGAGGACCCAGAGTGCGCAGGGATTAAATCCGTCGAAAAGTCCGAGAAGCAGGGTGAAGAGCGGAAGGGGGAGATTGCTCCCGATACCTTCCACGGATGAACCCTGCTCCCCTGCCCGTACTCCCGGGATTTTATGGCCGTACCAACCCTTTTTCTTCAGCCGGTAACGTGAAATCCAGGAGATGATCTCGCGACGGTTCGATTTTGTCCCGAAACCCACGAGGTAACGGTCCCGGAACACGAATACGGGAACACCCGGGGTGGATATGCCGAGTTCCTCGACGAAATTCATGAGTACTTCCTGGTTTTTTCTGCTTTTTACGATTTCGAGCTCATGAAAGACAATATCCGGGTATTCCACGGCGAGTTCTTGTACGAATCTCCTTGCTTCCCTGCAGGAGGCGCAGGTATACGAGTGAAAGAGGTAGAAATGGGGTTCTTGCTCCGAGGGTGTGTCAAACTCGCCGCGGGCGGGGGATGGTACGACTGGGAAGACGATCACCGTGATCGCGCACATTACAATAAGAATTCGTTTCATGCGTTACCGGGTATCCATTTTCAGTAGACTTTTTCCGCCTCATCTAGATATCTCCTGAGCTGTCGGGAGATCCTGATGTCCATCGTTTTTTCGAGATACTCGACATAATTGATTTCGCTTCGTGCATCATCCAGCATTCCCGCCTTGAGCAGGGCCAGGACCTTGTTATACCGGATTTGAATTTGATTGGGCATGCCGGCCAGTGCGCGATCGAAATGTTCGATCGCATCGAGATATTTGCCACGACCGTAGAGCAGGAGTCCGATACCGTTGTGGGCACGCGGGCTTTCCGGGTAAACGGCGAGGGATTTGCCGTACAGCTCTGAGGCTCCCGTCCCGTCACCGGATCTCCTTCGCTCGTCTCCCTCGGACGCAAGCGCCGACGAGTACGTCTTGCGGGCGTCCGTGAGAAACAGCCGGGTCACGCCGTCTTCCGGAACTGAGGCCAGGGCTTTCCTGTAGTGGGAGATCGTCTCCTCGAATTCTCCAGCGTAGGTCATGATGCGGCCCCTGATCATTTCGTTCCGGGCTTCCGAGAAACGCCGGAGGAGTTTCGTTTCACCGCCGGTAACCAGGGCCGTACGAGTGTAGAAGAGTACCGGGTCTTCCCGCGCATCCCCGAGCAGCGCAAGGTTGGTGGGCGTGGTTTCCCTGCCGAAACAGCGGGCCGCGGAGTGCTCGAGATAGGGCCTGTCATCCGTATTGAGGGGGCCTTCGCCCGCAAATTCGTCGATGCGCGTGTTTGACATGAGAAAGAGGCTGAGGAGCTGCAGCGGGGACTCGATTCCGACCGACCTGAGATCGGAAGCGACGGCGGGTTCGGAAATAAGCCGCTCCATGCGTGCATTATCTATGACCGGTTTGGATCTGCTTCCCACTGCAATGATATAGGAACCGGAATACCAGAGGCTGAGGTTCGGAAACGCGGAGCGCAAGGTCCTGAGTATACACCTGAAGTCTTCATCCGAAAGCCAATGCAGGGGAATCCACTGGCAGAAGAGCCCTCCCTCGGACAGGCGCGATAGGATGAGATCGTAAAATTCCCGTGTATACAGAATCCAGCTGTCCGCGCTCCATGGATGGGTTGCGTCGGCCGTAATAACATCATATTTCCTTTTCGTTATGAGAAGGTGATTTCGGCCGTCCTGAACCATAACATTGAGTGCAGGATCGTCGAGTACTCCCCCGTTCCACGGCTCGAAAAACCGTGCCGCCTCGATAACAGGAGCGCAGAGCTCGACCGCGTCGATCCGCTCCACATCGTGAGCCGCCACGCTGCTCGTGGTCACCGCGCCTCCGAGGGAGAGCACCATCACATGCCGCGGATCGGTATGGAGAAACAGGGGCATGTGCGCGAGTACACGGAAGGTCAGGAGCGAGGAGGGATCGACAGGAACCTCGTCGAGCCCGTTTATAGAGAGCATCCTTCCCCCCTCCGCGTCCTCTCGAACCGATACCGTTGCGGGGTTGGATTCCCTGTAAAATATGAGGCGCTCGCCCGGCATGAGCTGTTGGAGCGGCGCGTGAAGCGGGATAAGGAGGACGATCGCCGCTGCAGCCGCGCCGCACCCGATACCGAGCTTCCACGCGCCCTTCATTCCCCTGCCTGTCGAAATGAGGGAAATGCCCGCGGCAATGGAGAGGAGGGAAGACAGTTTCAGGCTGGTGCCTATTCCAACAATGCCTATGAGGATGAAGCTTGCAGCTCCGGCTCCCGCTATGGATCCGAAAGTATTGAGAGCATACGCTTTTCCGATCTCATACCCTTTTCGGCGGCCTCGTGCCGTCCCGCCGATCACAAGGGGGAACAGGGAGCCCATGAGAAATGCCGGAAAAAACAGCAGGAGAAAGACGAGCCCCGTTTGAAAAAATATAAAGCTTCCGAATCCGCCGGTCCGCAGGGTCAGCCAGCCGGCCAGGCCTCGTACTCCGTAGAGCAGAAGGCTTATAGCCGTGATTGATGTGCCTATGAGGATTTGAGCAAATCCTACCCACAGGTACGGGTGCCCTGTTTTATCCGCGATCCGGGAAGAGAGAAGACTGCCGATTCCAAGTCCCGCCAGAAAGGCGGCGAGAATAATGCCGAATGCGAAACCATGGCTGCCGACAACATAAGCAAGTATGCGGTTCCAGTAGATCTCGGCGGAGAGACCGACAAAGCCGGCTACGGTGAGTGCTGCGAGAAGCGTTTTACGCATACGAGGGTCAGCTTCTGTCGCGTTCCGGCGATTCCCGTAGTTATTTTTATCTTCCAGCCCCATTGAGGTGCTTCGTCCGATAATGAGCGCTGTAATACCCACGGCCGTGCTCATGCAGGAGAAGATGAGCATGGTCCCGCGTGTTCCGATTTTCCCGACGAGGAAAAAGGTCACGCCGAGCGTGCCTGCAACACCTCCCAGTGTATTGATTCCGTAGAGAAGGCCTACGGGACGGCCCGTATTACCGTGCAGTGAAACGGCCCTTCCGAGCGCGGGCAACGTCCCGCCCATAAGAATCGTTACGGGCAGTATCAGTATACCCGCAACCAGTCCCTTGAGAAAGAGCCCCGTTCCTACGGAAGAACCGGTGCTGTGCATGAAGGAGAGGTATATGAAATCAAGGTAGTCGGTGAGACCGAGTAGAAGAAGGGTCATGAGACCGATACCGGCCTCGAGTATCCCGTACATGAGAAGGGGCCGTGTCGGTCTGTCCGCGATGCGGCCGAAGAGCATGCCGCCGATGCCGAGCCCCGTCATGAATATGATCAAAACCATCCCGACCGAGTAATGTGAAATCCCGAGGGAGAGATGAAGAATCCGACGGAAGAGGATTTCAAAGACGAGGCCGTTCGCGCCGGACAGGAAGAAGGATGTATATATGAAGAGCCGTATTGTCGGTCTGCGAAAACCGTTCGTTGAAGGGGATGTAGCCTTCATGGACATATCGCCCCTGCATCGTGGTGGAACATAGGGGTGTTATTATATAGCAACGGTCGTTTACTTACAACAGAATTGACATTCCATCGGGATCGGGTAAAGGTATCCAAACATAAAGACATAATAAATTATAAGGAAAGGACGGTGATATGAATAATTTCTTGACGAAATTAACAGGAAATGATACAAAAATTACTAGCGTTTCGGAGATGTTATTAAATATCTTTAAAAGGGAGGTTGTGTATGCGAAAGGCTAAGTGGCTCATGATCTTCTTCGCTTTCATGCTTGCCGTGTCGTTCATCTATGCGGGCGGTAAGAAGGAGGAAGAGGGGAGCGGCGCTGCGGCACCGGAGCCGAAGAAGGACGTTACGCTGACGGTGGTATGGCACGGTGGTGTCTGCGCGGACATGCTCCTGGAACTCGCAAAGGACTGGACCGCGATCTCGGGCGTAAAAGTCGAGGGAGCGCTCGTCGGTTACGGGCCCGCGTGGCACGACAAGATCGCTTCGGAGTTCGCGGCACGGGGCTCGGGTTTCGACCTCGCCTGCTGGGACAGCCAGTCGATCGGTGAATTCGCAGGCGGTGGGCACTGCGTACTGCTCAATCCGTATATCGAGAAGTCCGACAAGCTGAACATGTCGGACTGGTCGAAGGAGATGCTCGCGCGCTACGGCGAGTATCCGGACGGCAGTGGAAAGATATACGCATTGCCCGTAAACGCCGACTCCGAGGGAATGCACTACAGGAAGGACCTGTTCGAGGATCCCGATGAGAAAGCCGGTTTCAAGACCAAATACGGTTATGAACTTGCTATACCGCAGACTTGGCAGCAACTCCGTGATATAGCCGAGTGGTTTACGAGACCGCCGGACCTGTACGGGCTCGGCATGATGGGCGGCCGTGAGTACGACTACCTTACCAGCGTGACGAACTGCCTCGTCTGGGTATTCGGCGGAGAGCTCTGGAATCCCGCGACTTATGAGATCAAGGGGTATATTGACAGCCCCGCTTCCATAGACGGCGTCAAGTTCTATATCGATCTCATGGAGTTCTGTCCTCCCGGCGTGGAAACCTGGGGCTGGGACGAGGTGAATGTTGCATTCCAGACAGGCAAGGTGGCCATGGCGCACAACTGGTTCTACTTTTTCGGCGCGATGGACGACCCGGAGCAGAATCCCTATTCCGATGTGACCGGATTCGCCATACTGCCCGGAGGCATAGGCAGGGACGGCATGTTCAGACGGGAATTCAGTATGGGCGGCCAGGGCATCGGTATTTCGAAGTACTCCAAGCACGTGCAGGAAGCGTGGGAGTTCATCGAGTGGTACGAGCAGAAGGAGCAGCAGAAGCGCTACGGAGCGGTGTGCCAGACCGGGCGCCAGGATGTCCTCGACGATCCCGCATGGCTGGGTGGCAACGACTACAACAGACTGTTCAGGGTTGCATTCAACTACACGAACGACTACTGGCACCTTCCAGAATATGCAATACTCCTGGATATTTTGCAGGAGGAAACGCATAACGCCATCACCGGCAAGAAAACGCCGGAACAGGCAATGGCGGACTGTGCGGACCGTCAGGAGAAGATACTCGAAAAGGCGGGGTACGAGATAGAACGCACCCCGAAGATCGATGTTCCGGATACAAAGGTTACTCCTTGCGGGAAACCGGATGTAGTACCCATTTACGTTGACTGATTTTGTATTTGAAGCTTCCCGCCTGTAGTAAAGGCTTTCATCAGGCGGGAAGCTTTCACTTTCACACGACGACGAAGATTGAAGGACATCGCGGATGGAGCAAAGAAGAGGGATTGTCAGAAGAATAGTATTTGTAATTATTATTATTGTTGTTCTCATATATACGCTCTTTCCCCTGTACTGGCTGTTTCTCGCCTCGCTCAAGACGAGGATAGATCTCTTCACCATACCCCCGAAATTCACGTTCAAGCCGACCTTCAGCCATTACAAGAAGCTGTTCATATATACGACGCTTGAAACAGGGGAAGAGCAGCAGACACGTTTTCTCTACTGGCTCATTAACAGCATGATATCCGCCGGTGTCGGTACCGCTCTCGCCGTTTCCTTCGGTACCATGGCCGGCTATATCAATTCGCGAATGACCTACCGGGGGAAGGGGGACTTCATGTTCTTCGTTCTCTCCACCCGAATGCTCCCTCCCGTGGCAATCATCGTGCCGCTCTACATAGTATTCGCGCGGTTGAGACTGGCGGACACACGGCTCGGCATGATACTGCTCTATACCCTTATAGGAATCGGGCTTGCAACATGGATCATGAAGGGCTTCTTTGACGGTATTCCCACGGAGGTGGAGGAAGCCGCGTTCGTGAACGGATATACGCGGTTTCAGGCTTTTTTCAAGATACTCGTTCCCATGGTAAAGGGAGGGATTGCGGCGACAGCGGGTTTCTGTTTCATTTTCGCCTGGAACGAGTTTACCTTCGCGTCGATCATCGCGACAAGGCACGCCATGACCCTGCCCCCGCGTATCGTCTCCTTCATGGGAACCTCGGGATTCGAGTGGGGAATTGTTGCCGCCTCTGGTTACATTCTGATCATACCCATACTCGTTCTCTTTATACTCATAAGAAAATACATACTCATGGGTATGACATTCGGAGTTCTCGGCAGGAAGTAACATATCTTAAAATGGGGTCCTGACTATGGTACTGAACGACTATCAAAAGTTTGCCAACAGGGAAAAGTGGATCAAATACCTGTTTCTCTGGCCGACGCTCATTCTGCTTCTCTTTCTCATTGCATACCCCTTCATCATGCTCATATACTACAGCTTCTTCAACTACTCCTTTCTCAGGCCCGGAAACGTCAGGGCCGTTGGATTTAAGAATTACGTGAATATCCTGACGGACACCTATTCGTGGGAGCGTTTTATATTCACCTTCAAGTATGTGGCCCTGGCGGTCGTCGTACAGTTTGTGCTCGGGGTACTCATTGCTTTTCTTCTGCAGAAGGAGTTCTGGGGCAGAGAAACGGTTTTCACGATCGTTCTCATGCCCATGATGCTCTGCCCGGTTGTTGTCGGACTCTTCTGGAAGTACATGTTCAATACCGAGTGGGGGATAATAAATTACTTCATACACAATATCCTGGGTCTTGCCCAGGTAGAGTGGCTGGGAAAGGAGAAGAACAGTTTATGGGCCACGATCATCGCTGATACCTGGATGTGGACACCCTTCATGGTATTGCTTGCCTCCGCTGCATTTTCCGCGGTACCTAGGTATCTCTACGAAGCTGCGAGCGTGGACAGGGCTTCGAGCTGGTTCAAGTTCACCAATATAACCCTGCCACTTTCCGCACCCATACTCATACTTGCCGTAATATTCAGGCTCATGGATTCCATCAAGATGTTTGATCTTGTGTACACGCTGACCGGGGGGGGGCCGGGAGATGCTACACAGACCGTGTCGTTTACGCTCTACAAGACGGCTTTTCAGTACTTTTATACGGGTGAAGGCTCTGCATGGGCGTTCATACTGCTCATCATCATTATTGGGCTGAGCTCAATTCTCATTAAAATCCTGAACTATCTCTCGGAAAAGAGCAGGTAAGAGGTCATAAATGGCGAGAATCAAACTCGAGAATCTGAAGAAGTATTACGGCAGGGTAAAGGCCGTGGATGACGTCGGTCTTACCATTGAGGATAACGAGTTCGTTGTCTTTCTCGGACCATCGGGATGCGGCAAGACCACGACCCTGCGCTGCATAGCGGGCCTCGAACCCGTGACAGGCGGGAGTATTTATTTCGACGACAGGAAAGTCAATGCGCTCGAGCCGGCGGACCGCAACATAGCCATGGTTTTCCAGTTCTACGCCCTCTATCCTCATCTTAACGTTTACAAGAACATCATCTTTCCCCTCAAGGCGGAGAGAATGCCCTCGTCACAGATAAAGGAAAAGGCGAACTGGGTGTCGGGTCTCCTGAAAATCAGGGATATACTGGGAAGAAAAATATCGGAACTTCCCGACGGGGACAAACAGAAGGTCGCCCTTGCGCGTGCGATAGTCAGAAACCCGGAGGTTCTTCTTCTCGATGAACCGCTCAGCGCTTTGGATGAAAAATTCAGAGAGCAGATGCGCATCGAATTCCTCAGAATTCAAAAGGCGCTCAATGTGACGACGGTCTACGTTACACACGATCAAAGGGAAGCCATGACCCTCGCGGACCGAATAATCGTCATGAAGGACGGTAAGATCGTGGAATCGGGCGAGCCTGAGAAACTCTACGAGGAGCCGCAGAACCTTTTCACCGGTTATTTCATCGGGAGCCCCGGAATGAATTTCATCGAGTGCGTAAAGGAAGGCGATAATTTCGTCATAAACGGAGGCGGGATACTTTCTCTTTCAGACCGCTTTTCGGAAAAGGCGCACGGACTGAATCTTGAATCGTTCATACTCGGGATTCGCCCTGAGTATCTTTTTTTTAAAAAGGAAGCCGGAGGCGGGCAGAACCATTTTAATATCAAGCTCGTAACTGTGGAGCGGATACAGGAGATCGATTTCGGTAACTTCTATCTAGGCGACAAGCTATACAAATGCATGGTAGAAGATTCATTCGTCGAAGGCATGGAGGGGAACGTCGTATTTAATGACGAGAAGATAAGGTTCTACCGGCAGGACAGCGGCGAAATTCTATTATCAGGATAACGTGCCATGGTCAAGCTTCAAAATATCAGAAAGTCATACGGTGATGTACAGGCGGTCAGGGACCTCACGCTTGAGGTCCAGGAGGGCGAAATCTTCGTGCTCCTGGGGCCCACGGGCGCCGGAAAGACAACGACACTGAAAATTACGGCCGGGCTGGTAAAACCGGACAGCGGCACCATATCCATGGGCGGTAAGGATGTAACCGATGTGCCGCCGGCTTTTAGAGATATTTCCTTTGTATTCGAAACTTACAATCTCTTTCCGATCTACAACGTATACGACAATATCGCTTTTGCGCTCAGATCGAAACTGCTCCAGCTCAGTGAAGACGATATACGCAGGAGGATAGGTGACGCGGCGTCCGATCTTCATATCGCTCATCTACTCGAGAGAGAGACGAAGACACTTTCCGGGGGCGAGACCCAGAGGGTGGCTCTCGCCCGTGCGCTCGTGCGACAGGCGGGCTTGAACCTGTTCGACGAGCCCCTGAGCAACCTCGACCTGAAGCTCAGGGAAGAGCTCAGGGTGGAGTTCAAGGCGTTGCACAAGAAATACCGGTCGACGATTTTTTATGTGACGCACGACCACGACAGTGCCGTCTCGATCGCTTCCAGAATAGGCATACTCCATGAGGGCAGACTCCACCAGGTCGATACACCGGAGAATCTCATATCGAATCCGAGCAGCATGACCGTGGCCTCGCTCATCAACTATCCCGCAATCAACGTCATGGACTGTATCCTCAGCGGGAATCAGTTGTGTCTCGATAAGAAGACGCCTCTTATGCAGGTCGATTCGAAGGAGGCCGGGCGTATTAAAGATTCGGACGAGACGAAGTTCCAGATTGGCATCAAGCCGAAAAATATTAAAATAGGACGTAAGGGAGGGGACCTTGCATTTGCAGGTAAGGTGCTTCACATAGAATATCAGGGTTACAACAAGGTCGTGAACGTCGATTTCGAAGGAACTCCGCTTCGTCTTATTACGAACGAATCCGTGCACAGTGATTACGGAGACAGGATTGAGATCAGTTTCAAGAAGAGCGATACGTTTCTCTTCGCCGCATCCGACGGGAAAAGAGTTTTATAAAAGAGGGGAGTTGTGCCATGAGAAAGAAGGGGATCTTTTCAAAACCCATGCTCAATAGAATAGATACATTCGCCCTGATCGGCGTACTGCTCGGGGTGGTTCTACTTGGACAGCCCTTCAGCAAGGTCGTCTTTGTTTTCGGATTTCCCGTTATCCTATTCTGTACCGCCGCTCACATGGTGCTGGATCACTACACCTAGCAACTGCTCTTATATCTGTCTTTTACCACGATTTCTGTATCCCGCGGGTGATCCATTCTTCAAGATGAGTCATGCAAAGAGTTTATCCCCTACAGGGGATTGACCCCTTCTGCCCCTTGCCCCCTTTCTCCTACTCCCGCCGCATGAAGACCGAGTAGATCGAGAGCGAGACCACGATGATGACGCCGTAGATGAGCTGCGTCCAGAACCCGGTAAGGCCCATGGCGACGATGCCGCCCTCGAGCGAACCGATGATGATGGCCCCGATAAAGGTCCCGAATATGGTCCCCATGCCCCCGAATACCGAGGTTCCGCCCACGAACACGGCGGCGAGCGTTCGAAGAAGGTATCCCTCGCCCATGGAGGGCCAGAGATAGGTCACCTCGAGGCTCGCCAGAATACCGGCCAGGGACGCGAAGAACCCCATCTGCATGAACACCGCCATCTTGACGCGTGAGACCCGTATTCCCATCATGCGGGCGCTCTCCACGTTGTCGCCCACGATGAGCACGTGCGAGCCGAAACGGTGCCGTTTCAATACGATCCAGAAACCGGCTGTGAGGAAGAGCATCCACAGGGCCTGGGCCGGGAGGACCCCTCCGATGCGGCCCACGAAGACCTTGAAGAGAAAGGTCTCGTTCACGGGCACGAGGGTCTCCCCGAATCCCTGGCCGCACACGTTGACGAGGCCGCGCCAGAAGAACATGGTTCCGATCGTTGCGACGAGAGAGGGGATGCGCACCTTGACCACGAGCGCGCCGTTGAGCGTTCCCCCGATGATCCCCGTGATGAAGCAGCAGAGCGTACAGATAATGATGGTCAGGTCCGGGTTCATCCCGGAATTCACGAAAACATTGCAGAGCTTGGCAAAGACCCAGCCGGAGAAGCCCATGATGGAGGGGAAGGAGAGGTCCATCTCGCCGGCGATGATGACGTAGGTAATGGCGAGCGCCATGATTCCGGAAAAGGGGATGGTGGACATGAAGGAGTAGTAGATATCGAAGCGGCTGAAGGTGCTCGGATCTCCGATGAAAAAGAGTATGAATATGCCGAAGAAAACGCCGAGTATGCTGAGCTCGAGTCTCAGCTGGCGTGCGCGTGCCGTCCTGACCATGGGTCCCCTCCTTTCTTCTCCGTCGCTTGATAATGAGCCGGCCGCAGCCTCAGGGGGCTGCGGCCGGATGGAAGCCTTTCGGTTTTCCCCGCATGCTTACTCCATGGTACCCGTCTGCGCGAGCTTGACCATCTTTTCCACAAGATCGTCCTGGGAGATCTCGGACTTGCGGAAGTTGCCCGCGATACTGCCGCGATCGAGAATCACGAACCTGTCGGCAACGGGGTAGACGTAGTAGATGTTGTGGCTGATGAATATGGCCGATTTTCCCCGTGTGCGTATGTTCGCGATGAAGTCGAGCACCTTTTTCGTCTCGGCGAGGCTCAGACCCATGGTCGGCTCGTCGAGAATGATGAGGTCCGCGTTGAAGTGCAGGGCGCGGCCGATCGCGATCCCCTGCTTCTCACCGCCGGAGAGGTACTTCACGATCGAATCCGTGGATATGGCCTTCGAGGTAAACCCCATCTCCTCACGGAGGATGCGCTCGGTTTCCTTTCTCTGTTCGTCAACCTTGAGAAAACCGAGACGCGCGAGCTTTTCCCTCCCCATGAAGATATTTCTCCACAGGGTCTGCTGTTCGCTCAGGGCGCGTTCCTGGTACACGGTCTCGATGCCGAGCTCCCGCGACCTGTCGACCGAGTGTATGGTGATGCGCTCGTTCTTGAAGTAGATCTCACCCCCGTCCGGTTGGTAGACGCCGGTCAGGAGCTTGATAAGGGTCGACTTGCCTGCGCCGTTGTCACCCACGAGGCCGACGATTTCATTTCCCCCGACCTCGAAGTTCACGCCCTTGAGAACATCCACGTGCCCGAAAGACTTCTGAATATCGATCATGGAGACGAGCGGGGATAACCCTTCGGACATGGCTATCGTATTCCTTTCTGCGCGAGCGGCGCCACGAAATCGATGTTCGACTTGTCTATGAGCGCGGCTCCGGTGTCGATGTGCAGCCCGGAGAAGCCGTACTTCTTCGTGAGGCAGATCTGCAGTATGGGCAGATATCCCTGCAGGTAGGGCTGCTGGTCGAGCACCACGCCCGTGTATCCCTTCTTGATGGCGTCGACCGTCGCTGCGCTCAGGTCGAATCCCGCGATATAGATGTCGCCCGGTTTCTTTCGAGCGCCCTTCATGTAGGTTTCAGCGGTCGCGGTGAGGCCTCCGTGGTCGGTTACGATGAGCTTCACGTCCGGGTTCTTGGATACGTAGCCGGCGAACACGGGCGTTCCCTGGGCGGCCTCGGCGTTGATGGCGTCGGAGATTTCGATGTAGTCGACCACCATGCCCGCTTCCTTCAGCGCGTCAACCGCGCCCTTGGACCTGAGGCCCCGGGTCTCCTGGGAGATGAGTCCCCAGACCATGCACCGGTCTCCGCGCCTCAGTCCCGCCCGCTTGGCGGCCCCCTTGGCGAGCATGACTCCCGAGGCGTAGAGCTCCTGGCCCACGTAACCGAAGCCCTGGTCCTGGTACTTTTCCTCGATCGGTGGGAGTGAG
>Ga0180431_10001645_pt1 | contig 30899 bp, 32 predicted proteins | sample SS_ome_11_FD_132459 | JGI IMG/M metagenome (GOLD analysis project Ga0180431, IMG submission 132459) | Hypersaline lake sediment archaeal communities from the Salton Sea, California, USA - SS_1_MS_1 metaG | ecosystem: Environmental > Aquatic > Non-marine Saline and Alkaline > Hypersaline >... | reverse complement strand
TGAAAGAGTTTGAGGATTGGGTTGATAAATTAGTCTTATTAGATTTAAATCAACATCAATTTGATGCTTTAGTTAGTTGGACATTCAATCTTGGCCCAACAAATTTAAAAAATTCTACGCTTTTAAAAAGGTTAAATAGTGGTGATTGGGACGATGTTCCAAATCAGATTAAAAGATGGAATCGTGCTGGTGGTAAAGTTCTGAAAGGTTTGGTGAGAAGAAGAAATGCCGAAGCACTGTTGTGGGAAGGTAAAGATTGGAGAACATATAAAGATTATGATTAAAAACCGATGGGTGCCTTTATGGCACCTTTAGCAGATTGTTGCTCTATCCAACGAAGAGAGTCTGGTCTATTTAGGCCAGGCTTTCTTTTTAAAAAAGTTGGGGGTTTAAATCGAAGGCTAGTTCATTAAGCAGCCGCCGCCGGAAATTTTTTTAAAAGACAAATACAGAATTAGGGATTTAAAAGGGTATACAAACATATAAAGTATAAACTATTTTGGTATTTAAAAGAAAAAAGGAAGGAAAAAAGGAGGGACAACGACGCCCAAAGGCGTCGGTGTTTTAGGCTTCTTCGGGAGCTTTCACAATTTCTCTGCAGGAAGGACATACTACTTCAAGTTCTACTTGATCTAAGTAAGTAGAATCCAACATCATATGAAATCCGCAATGAGGACATTCATAAGGGCCCTCTAATTCACATTTGGTAGCGTCCACTTTTACTAAATTTACTAATGCTATATCAGGGGGTTCAATTGGTGTAAACATATTCTTTCCTTTCAGGTAACGGTATTAATTCTACATCATCCCAGTAATCTGGAATATACAACCCTGCAATTGGAATCTGATTGTAACGCTGATTCGACCTTATCTCCTGATTCCATTCAGTGACTTGTCCAATAACATCTTCAGATTCTATAGCATTAACATTTTGGAGGTCTTCTTTCAACTGTTCTATTTTAGCAATAGAAGAAAGCCCTGTAATATAGTTCATAGGAGCGAATAGCCAGTGGAAACTGAAGAAATAAACAGCGACCACCGTCCAAAATATAAAACATCCTGCAGATTTCATAATAACCACCTCTATATTACTGTGTTAACGTACCTTGGACATGATTGTAAATGTATACCTGGAGGCATACGGCATATAGGACAGGCTTTAGTATTAGCTGGAACTCTAATAATTTTAGGTTCTTCAACTTTATCCGTTGCTCTTTTAACCATTCTCATTACATCTGAATGTTTGTCCCGTATCTCAGGTTTAGAATCTTCAAATAATCGACCTGTTATTGGAAAGAACTTTTTCATCGGATGAATTTGGTAGTCTTTATACACTGTAACTGGTACTTCAGTTTTAAAATCGCTTTTGACTATTATGGATAGACTCCTCCCGGACAGGCTAAGTTGTGTATAACTACCTAATCTTCTAAAAATGATTCTACCTTCCATTGACAATTTACCATTTTCGTCGAAGCAATTACATATTTTAATTCCGACATAAGGATCTCTGAAATCCCCAGAGAACACAAAGCCTATACCATCTATTTTCCTACGTATGTATGCTTTGACAGCATGATCGAAAGGAGCCCAGTCACTACAATCATGCACGTTTGCTCGGTCTTGGTTGGAAGGTTTTACTGGAATCCTGAATCGTTTTGAGCTAACTTCAAAATGTTTCCATCCAATCCAATTAGGCGTCCGTCGTAGTTCTCTTGGAATGTTTACTTCACGAATAGTCATGGCGTAATTTATAGGGAATCTATTTCGTCCCCTATCTCCTCAATGTCACTAATAATTTTCTTCGCTTTTTTGACCGTGTAAGATTCTTCTTCGTCCGTAATTGCTCCACCGAGAGTAGCCATATCTTTAACTACGTCTATAGGTGTGCTTACTGTGTGTAATACTGTCTTTGTGAATTTACCGAACAAGCTCATACTTTCACCTCATCAAGTTTTTCTTTATGTTGATATGCTTTAAGGCCATCCAAAGTCTTTTTGAACCTTTTACCCTGCCAAAAACCAAATTCCATTTCGAAAGGACTGCTTATACCGAAGTTATAGCTAATTTTGTATTTATAATTTGTCTTTTTATCCTGCATGAAATGTTCACTGATTTCGAAATCATGTGGTCTGCTATGCATGGCTTCTATAAGGTCGTCTACGACTGTTTTTACAGCTTCAGGGCCAAAGTTCTCCATCATTCTTTTAAACATGATTGCTCCTTACAAATTGACCGGCTTCGGTCCAGGAAGTACAACTTCCCTGGGAATGTTATGCGGATTTGTACGCTTGAAGGCATTCTCCCTATATCTTACGGCTATGGGGTGATCCGCCCATTTTGTATTTTTATCATAAATATATTCAACCAAAATCTTATCTGCTTCTTTGTAATTTCTTACTCCTAACTGGTCGAAGTCACTTTCGGTTATACCCAAACCATCCGTTGGTACAGCTACAATGACTTCAGATATAATTTTGGATTTAACGCCGAATTCCAACCAGTCAACGTAGTTACCCTCAGCAAACCATTTGAACAACTGGCTACTTATAAAGTTGGCTAGTCCGTAAGCTTCAGTTTTCCACAGGTTCTGAATAAGACCGAGGTCGCCTACGTCTCCATGCAGCGTCCAGAAACCCAAATGATATTCAGTAAGGTTGTCCGTGGAAAGCACAAGGCCGTTATATTTATGAGCCATGTGGTATAGATACATCATTCTAGCTCTTGCTTTCATATTTCCGCTGCGGACTTTCCTTTCATATTTTCTGAAGGGAACCTTATCTTTGAGGAAAAGCCACTTGAACCAGTTAACTTGTTTAAATTCATGGCAGAATTTTCTACCGACCTTAGCAGCCAACTCAACTTCGCTTTTCTTATTGGATGCCGTTGGTATGCTAAAGCCTATTAGTCTATGTTTACCAGTTGCATCACAGATGTCCCTAGCTAATACAGCAGTCAGAGTGCTGTCTATTCCGCCGGACAGTCCAATGATCAAATTTTTGACCTTATCGTGTTTCTCAAGATAACCAACTCCCGCTTTAACTATGTTGTCATGCATCTCCTGGTAGTTTGTGCTTATTCTAGTCATTTATATCTCCTTTGGAGGGGAAGGTGGGGATTGAACCCACGACCGCCTGTTTGGATGTTTAGAGGAACCCTCTATGCATCAACAGCGGAGAGTAGTGAGACAGGTGCTCTACCACTGAGCTACTCCCCCTCGTATGAAGTTAGTGGGCGAGGAGTATTTTATCCCAGAATGATTTTTAGTAGGAACTCCCTTTGCCCTATTAATTTTTTGATATCTAGCGAAGAGTAATATAATAGCGCCTTTCGGCGCTGCATTGGTTTGAGTAGGAACTCTTTTTGCCAGATAGAACTATGTTAGAAGTTGTATTATCGTATCTTTTTCGATATTCACAGGTGATAGATTGACATCACATTCGTCTTCATCATCAACGAATTCAGTATCGGCTAAGACTAGCACATCATTTAGGCTTATAGCGTTAGAGCTATACTGAGTGAGATACTTCCTCGTATCCTCAATATAAGATCTATTCCTGGCTGTGATACCAGCACCCAGATCCGCCTCCGAGAAGTAAAACTTATTACCATTTTCACCTGAGACTAACAGACCGAGCATTCTCTGCCGCCTATCTATTTTCGTCTTGGTGGCAGTGACGATTTTATCAGGATGGACCATATAGTTGTGTTTGAACTCTCTTTTATCAATGTTATCTTTGCCCACGATGATACTTAAAGGAACAGGGATATCAGCTCTGTAGTTGTAGTAATTTACGAGCATAATAAAACTCTGATTCTGCCGTTCTTTTGCATAGAACAGCTCGGATGCGCCAAGTTTCCCTTTTGCATCAGTCATATCACCGGAGAACAGAATACCCTTGTCATGGGAACGGTAACTTCCGTCCCAGCCGATTTTACCGACTGTGACGTTCATCAGAGACAAGTCCAAGTCAACCCTATGTCCTCCGACATTATGCCAGTGGATACCAAAGATTATATCTTTATCAACAGATACGCATGTACCTGAGGGAAGGTTGCCTGTAAATTGTTTTTCAGTAGCAGGCAGGGCATAGTCAATGTAACCCGGTACGAACACCTTCTTCCCAGCAACGTTTCTCTTAACATCTTTAACAACCGATTCGAGAACTACGTTAAGTGCTTCCTCAGCTCTACCTTTTCCGCCAAATTCAAACGGCAAAGCAAACCCTTTTCCATTTCTGATTCTGTATAATATAGAATCAGCCTCTTTCAAGGTCCGATAATTCAAAGCGTAAGCAAGCCTGATCTTCCTGAAGGCATTAACTTCGCCAAGCCTATCTTCCAGCTCTTTCAGATCCAAATCAAGGCCATTCTTAACTATAGCAGTAATAGTATTAAGGTAGTCTTCCTTCATAGGCCGGTGATGTTTGGTCGCAAGCTTTCTTATTTTATTTATGACAGGCTTCATAGCATCTTCGGATTTTAGAGCCAAGAAGAGCGGTTTAAACCTGAAGAATATACTGGCTAACCTATGGAGGCCATAATGCTTCCCATATTTATTGAACAGAGGGTACGCTACATCGTTAGGTTTTTCCTTTAACATAGCTATAGTAGCAGCATCCTTTATGAGCAAGGTTCTGCCAGTAGTCTTATAGATAACGTACCTTAAGAACTCTGTTGGATTCTGAGGAAACAGGTCAAGGTGGTCACATAAAGCTATAAGCACCTCTCTGTTCTTAATGTCATCTACATTACTATTATTTATACCTACTTGCTTTGCAGTTTCAACTACATCTTTAACTGTGTCTTCCTTCAAAGCTATCCCGGACTTCAGCAGCTCCATAACTTTTTCTTTGATCTCTTCGGTAGTATACCCTTTGATGACATTCAGGATAACTTTGTCGGTATTGATATCCGGCAGGTCCAACTTTTCGTTTGGAATGTAGACGGAATCCTCATTATAAATACCGAGGCCCTCGAAACCGTAGGTTGTAATGTAGTGAATCATCTGTTCCAGGACCAGCTGGACCATGCTGGCATCTCTGACTTTTTCCCAAGACTTATGAAATGCATTGTTCATTTCTTTTAACGACAGACCGAGTTCCTCAATCACTGTGTCAGCTATGACATCTAACTCATAGTTTGAGTAGTTGTAAATAACTTCGGGGGAGAAGATGAACCCATTCATTACAGTCTTCGTTAAAATCTCTTTGTTGGGCATCCTCTGGCCCTTAGAGCTAATTTTCACTGCTTTAAACAGTCTCAATAAATGTCTCACGCTAAGCCTCCTTTATGCTTTAGAGATTTCCTCTTTAATAACTTTGGCAAAGTAAATATCAAAATCAGGATCTTCACACATACCTTTCCCCCGACTATCGGAACGTTTTGACACAGGACCACCGTTACATTCGACCATTTTAATCACTATCTGTAAGGCTTTATAACCCATGTCATTAGTGAGATTAGTCCCAACGCCGAACGATGTTTTTATTCTCTGATTGTACGTCTGATACAACTTCACCATTAAAGGAAAGGTTAAGCCGTCGCTGAATACAGCAGTCTTTGTTGAAGGATTTATCCCAAGTTTTTCATAATGAGCTATAAGTTTTTCAACCCACCAGAAAGGATCGCCTGAATCATGCCTGCATCCGTCAAAGAGTTTTGCATAGAATAGGTTGAAGTTTTTAAGGAACCACTCGAAACCACCTATGTCTGATAAGGCAATACCAAGATCACCCTGATACTCTTTAACCCACGCATCTAGGGCAGCTTTTTGGCTGTTCGCAAGCTGAAAATCCATTCTCTGAAATGCTTGGAACCATAAGTGTGCCATTGTTCCTATTGGCTGTAAGCCTAGCTCCATTGCAAAATGTACATTTGAAGTACCTACAAGCCAATGCTTTGCTTCAGCTTTCAGATATTCAAGTACGTATTTGTGCCATTCGTAGGAATGTCTCCTTCTGGTACCGAAATCAGCAAATTTAAATTTAGAATCTTTATGTAAATTACTGCGAAGGTAGTTTACTTTTCCTCCAAGTAATTTCTTTCCAGTGTTAATATATTCAAAGCCCATTATATTGTTAAATTCAGAGTTCAACTCACTTACTATAGCGAGAACCGGCACTTCAAACCATATCACGAAGAACAAAGGTCCCTCAATTTCAATTTGCAGCTCATCATCCTTGTCTATATAAGCGTGAATATAGTCTCTGTTGAGCCTCAGAAGCCTCAGGTGCTCAATATAATCCTTTTTGAAGTATCTTATATAGGATAAGTAAGAAAGCTCCAAATTTCGCAGTCTGAGGGCGCATAGATAGTCTATTTCCTCATTTAAGCGGGCCATGAACTTCTCCCGCTCAATTCCTTTAGGAACAGCGGACCCATTTCTACACTTAAATTTAAATTTAGCTACAGCACCTGGACACTGGTGCAAAGCAGCTTGTGCCATAGTAAAAATATACTGATCTGTGTCGAGTAAACTTTTAATGATTGGCATTACGCCTCCTGTTACATGTTGTGGGGTGTGTAAACTATTGCCCCATATATTCCCTCCATTCTATTCAGGGCGTATTCGTGAGCATCATTATCAAGGTCTGCAACGCAGTGTTCGGGTACGTGGACCTTGTAATCTCTAGCGACTAGGCCGGCTACAGTATCCATGATACATATGGAAGTACATACACCAACTACTTCAACTACCGGCGGTCTCAGCTGTTCTAATATGGCAGCTAACGGGGTGCCAAAGAAAGCATCGAACCTTGTTTTATCCACTATCTTCTCCTCCACGAGTGGATTAATAGGTGCAAGCTCATCTACAACCCTAGCGCCCCATGTGTTAGCAATAGCATGTTTCGGGAATCTCTCAAATTCTTTGTCATGAGGTTCATGTCTATCACATGCGTAGACGACGTTGTATTTATCCAGACCTTTGTATAATATTCTCCTCATTCTATATTCTTTTAAACGCTCTTGTATGTGAGGAATAATTTCTTTGGCTCTTGGGAAGAACAGAGCGCCGTCTTCGTGGGCGAAGTCGTTTAACATGTCAACTATAAGTAAAATATCTGACATAATCCTGTCCTTTTATCTGTTAGGTCTTCTGCCTGGACTTCTGTCTGGACAGAGGTCTTTTATCCACTCTCTAACGGTCCTTACAGAGTAGTAAGTCCCGTCAGGCCTTTTTGCAGCTTCGTGGATGTCAATGAATCTACACATGTCTGTAATGGTAGTCTTTGGTTCGTAGTCCCATAGACGTTTAGCTGTAATTCTGGCTTTCAAATTACTGATCTGATCCTGTGTTAGATCTCCAATGAGATTGAAAGGGTCTCTTAAAGCCCTTTTAAGCCTCCACTCAGCAAATCTAATAGCAAAAGCGGGATAAAGGTAGCCGATTGATAATGTCATAGTTAGACCATCAAGTAAGCCACAAAAGCCTTCAAACCACCATAACATACGGTTAGTAAACTTGTACGTATTCGAATCTTCTGGTAATATAATCATGATTACACCTCTCTTGAGCCATAGCAACGCACGACGGCGTGTATGGCTTCGCCCGCCCCAACCCATTCAACCTTGATCCACTTACGCAGACCGAAAAACCAATTAACAAAAATGCACTTTGGATTACAGGTTACTCGGTGTTCCTTCCGGCTATGCCCGTAGAACAGTTTTCGCCTTCCCATTGAGTGAACTAGTTGTTAATCAGCGCTGTAATCTTATCTAACAACATTGTCTCTCATATAGACGTCGTTCGAAAGTAAGATCACAATTCCATGTTTATTTTTATGGAGCCCATAGATAGCTCCCATCATCTCTATTTATATGACGCCCTTAGTTATTTCCATTAGAATTTTTTCTATAGCATCATACGCTGGCTCTTCAGGGAGTTTAGATCTTTTGTATGCTTCTTCGGCTTTTCCTACCTCTTCTTTTGCCAAAGCTTTGACATCTTCAAACGTCCGTTGTCCGGTTTTTATTTGTACAATGTCGTCAGCATCTTCATCTCTGAAGATCTTTAGCTCTCCTGTAACCATAAATTCTTTTGCCATCCTCAGAAGTCTTATAGAATGGGCAGCATTTTTGCAATCATAGCCAAATTTATCTACAAGTGCTTTACGTTTTACGCCCATATAACCTTCATAGGTATTAGTTTTCATTTTCCTAAGCTGGTCTTTGGCGTATTCGGTAAAGGCTCTATAGAATTTCTTAGAAGAAAATAATCTGCGGTTGTCTATTAACTTCTGGCCAACTTCAGTTATTTTAAGGTAATGCCTGTTGTCCAACCATAGTAATAGTGTAGTAGTTGGGTTAGATTTCAGAAGTAAGTTTATGAAGTGTTTTAATTCATAGTGAACACAATCGAACTCGTCGATTTGTATTTGTTTGCCCTTACCATAGTCTTTATTACGGCCTAAACCAATATAATGTTCTGGAATGGCTGTATAGACGCATATTATATCTACGTCGTCAATGCTGTTTGGGTCATCACTAGGTACATAAGTATTATGTGCTATGCTCCCCCGGAATCCGCACAAGACGGAGTTCATCGGAAACAGTTCCGTCTGCCGCTTCAACACTGTATCTCTCAATTTCTCTAAGTCCATCATCTCTTTCACATTCTTTCAGTTTTAAAACCCTTTCAATCATATTATTTTTGTATTCTTCTGGGAACATTTTATTTGGCATACTTCGTTAGTTCTTTCCTTGGTAAGGATTTGAGCTTTCTGAAAGCTTCAATGTATATTTGATCACTCAATCCCGAGACTCCGGGAGCGGAGTTTACCTCAAGGAAGTATAAATCGTAATCTTTTGTGACTATAAAATCCACAGCCCCAAAAGCCATACCTAACATCTCCAAGACTTTTCTGGAGACATCCATAGCCTCTTTGAAGACATTATATGAGTTGGGGTTATGGACAGTTACGAAATGACCGCCTGTTTTGTAATTCCAAGTGATCTCTTTGGGATCTCCAATCCTTTTCTGGACTCGGCAGTCATCCATCCATAGGAAAGTGTGAACCCTTAGCTCGTAGTGCCTGTTTGCGACGAACTTCTGGTAATATTTACCCTGTAATTTACCTTTCCCCCTGGCCTGCCGGATGCCTTTACCGCCTATAGAGCTGAATCTTTTTTCAATCCAATCCCCTTTTTTAACTTCTTTAGGGAGGGTTAGTCTACTCTCCGGAACCATGATGTTGTTGTTCTTAGCTCTATTTACGACATTAAGCTTTGAATAGCCACAGTGACGGTTTATTGTGGGGATACGTCTTGCCGATGGAAATCTTTTTAAGAAAGCTTCCATCTTTTTACCGGCCAAGCCAAAGTTAACTAAGAAGTCTGCTCTGTTTTTCTTACCTGTATACCTACCGATCCCAGCTTCCTCAACAATTATCTTGCAAGTTTTGCTACCTTTTCTCCCTATTATTCTTACATTACATGGAGAAGAGGTCGTAGTCGTCTTCTTTGCCATAACTATTTTCTCCACCTATAGGATCGTATATGCTTTTCTTACCAGCACAGACATCTTTAATCCATTGTTCGAATGGACACTTTGGTTTATTGGCCACTGAACTTAGTTTGCTTTTACCTCTGGCTTTAGCTTCCTTTATAGAAATAGGTTCGCTTGTTGGCTCAGGACCTCTTTCGTTAACTCTCATTTCCGCTTCAGCCCTAATTCTATCAGCTTCCTCTAAACCTATTTCTTCACCCAAACCCAAAGCAAAAGCTAATTCATATGTACTGAAGGCTTCTTCTTCTGTCATATCATGTACTTCGCTCTCCTCGATACCTTCAGCATCAATTAGGCCATCTTCATAGCCTTCATCGTATGCGTCATCTAAAACATCACTCATATATTAGAAACTCCTAAAATTTATTTACTTGTGGAGAGGGGAGTTCTTTAACGGATACAGCTAGATCCGCCCCCATAATGCGGCGAGGGAACCTTAACCCGTTATTTTGATTTTTAAAAAACTGTAAACCCCCCTATAAAATATAGTTTTTTCAAACTTCAGCCTCCCTTTGTTTCCATGACTTTGCACCTGGACAGTCTGTTACTACAGCATCCTCCATGTTGATATATAACTCTCTTTTACACTTATCGCATTGGAATGCATATTGACAATGCCCTATACCTTTGCCAAGTAACATGGATCTTGTGTGATTACACTTGCATTTTAGAACTAATACTGTTGAGTCCATACGATTTATCTTCCTCCGCCAGCGCCAATTTTGCAAGGCGTCAATGGTCTTCCGCATTCTGGACATGTTGGAGTTTCCCCTTGTATACCCATTTCTCTCTGCCATTTTAAAGCTGACGAGAATAGAAACCAATTACATGGTTTACATTCCCAATCTGTTTCTCCTTTATTCATTATAAACCTCCTAGTACCAGGGGTGGGGATCGAACCCACACGGACACAATGTCCACGGGATTTTAAGTCCCGAGCGCCTACCGAGTTACGCCACCCTGGCTGTTTATTTTTTGAAATACCAGTTAGCAAGCTTGGTATCTCCCCTTGCAACGAATGCTGCTGGAAACCAGAAGAGCATTGACTTCCAGAGTTTAGTTTCTCTATATCTATTTTCGTCCTTCATTCTCCTCAAAACATCGTTTCTAGCTTTGATTTCACACCAGAAGAGGACTCCCATGACTAAATAGATAATTATACTGATCATAATCTTTTCAGCTTCCATACCTACCTCAATTTTATTTTTTTCTTGTGCCGACCGCTACGACCACGATCGCGCAATCGGCTATCGAGAGCTGCCATCAAAGAGGTACATCCTTTTGCTGATTGCAGCTGCCCCGACTACAACCACAATCAGCTCAACACATAAAGGAGGTGTCCCACAATGGGATTGTGACTACGGAAGTGTTGCGCCGTAGCCTGTTAAAGTGAGGGTTTCGGGGTCCTTGTCAATGGTATTGGGGGAGAGGAGGGGTCGAACCTCCGGGCTGATGAGCCACCAACACTGAGAGGTGTTGGCCCCAGATCCTTTCCTGAGCTTTCTCCCAGGGACAGCGCCCGCTGGCTTCCCTGGCAGGCTTAATGGTTCTAGCAGAGATTCGAACTCCGCTTCTTCCTTCATCATCAAGCACCACTGCTTTCATCTGCACGTTACCACAGCTGGTTGAGGCTACAACAAAAGCATAACAAGTAGCCGCTGCAGCCAGGCCTGTTATATATTTTAGTGTGGCCGGGCCTGATTAACAACCACGTATAAGCACCTTCTAGGACAAAAAAGAGGTTGCGCGGAACTTTTGAATTTTATCTCATCTGGACTTTAACACATAGCTTTAAATTCGCCTGTGCGCCTTTGAGATAATAGTCTCAAGCTCCCCTCTTCGGCTCCATGCTCGAATAGTACTTATACAAAATTTGCTTTCGAAGAAGGCTGTATTAGCGCCTATCCTGATACTATAGAACCACCTGGTCAGTTTCACCCATCCCATAGCACGATTTATGGGATAAAGGGATGTTGTAGAGCATGTGTATTTCGGAATTGGAGTATTCCGGTTTTCGCAAGATGCATTTCAATGTTTCTGGTGAAATATACTGGCTTCTACTTGCACATTTCGGCTCTCTCGACTCATATAGCTAATCTGGCCAGAGTCTTTGTTGAGGGCTTACTTGGCAAGTTTTCACTAATGTATCTCGGTGAAACCTTACTCTGTCTATCCTGCTGGACATGATACAGCACTTTACACTGTCCATATATGTAAAATCCTGTCTGCACCTTCAATTATGTGTTCATTATGTTTGAATGAACCGAATTGATGTGCTGGCCTACTAGCTGACTATGATACGGACCCAGTAAAAAGCTGGGGGTACCACATTCGCCCAATCTTTGTGGGTAGCCTAACTTTCATGCCTTCAACAGAATGATACTTTATTTTTTCTTGTTTTTGTTAAATTTTTTATATTTGTTTATATATGTTGCGGCAAGTTTTATCAAGTCAACTCGGTTATTTAGTTTTTGGTCCGATAAAACTTTAGACAACAGATGTTTCTTGACTCTACCGACTAAAGGAGACTGCTTCAACTCGAAGATCTCCATTATATCTTTACCCTTCAGGACCAAATCGTTGACTCCGAAGGCTGTAGTCTCCTTGTAGACTTTAACAATGCGTTTCTCAAAGTCCTCCTGGCGCGCAGTGACTGGTACTTTCTTAAAGCCATTACCTAGCCGCTCGCCAGCTCTTAACTTGAACAAAGGAAAGTTGCTTATGTCATCCAAGTCTTTTTCAGTGATACCTGCTTTAGCTATAAATCTTCTTATAGCATTATCGCTATATTCATGAGTGTAGTGGTACATATGTAGCCTTACCAGCTTGGTTATTTGATTTTTCGTATTATTATCATAGCCAAGTCTCGTTAAAGCTTTCTTTGCTATCTTAGCACCTACCATCTCATGTTTGTGGAATGTAATACCTTTTCCCTTGATAACCTTTCTTGTATCTGGTTTGCCAACGTCATGTAGAAGGCCGGCAAGTCTCAGATTCAACTCACAATCTACATGGTCGCAAGTATAAACACAATGGTGAAATACATCCCATTTGTGGTGTTTTTTCTCCTGAGTAACGTTAATACAATTAGTTAACTCTGGCAGCATTATATCTAGCAAGTCTAATATATGCATTAGCTTCAGATACTTCGAAGGCTTATCACATAATAATATATGGTTAAACTCCTTTCTTATTGAGTCAACATGCACATTCTTTAACAAATGTGCACAATGCTTTATGGCAAACAGAACATTTTCATTTATTGTAAAGCCAGTTCTAGCTGCCAGTGAAATTGCACGTAAGAGTCTAATAGGATGTTCCTGCATTCTTTCTATAGGTTCACCCACAGCTCTTATGCATTTTGCACCTATATCCGTTTTGCCGCCATGGAAATCTATTATTTCATCCCGTTCTTTTGCATTAACGGGAAGGTACATAGCGTTGATTGTAAAGTCTCTATGAGCCGCGTCTTGTCTGAGTGTATTGTTAGGATCTTGTATTTGCTTTTTGCCTCTGCTAGGTAACTTGATCTGCGCTACCAGATCATCATTGCTAGCGCTAAATAGCAAAATTTTTACGGCAAAGCTGTCTTTTACTTTTGACAACTCTACAAGCTTAACCTTACCGTATTTTGATAAGAAAGCTTTTAACTTTTTGATGGTCATTCCTTTTACCACCACGTCGAGATCATCATTCTTCTCCCCACGGAGAAAATCTCTTACAAATCCACCCACTAAGTACACGTTGACTGACGGCTCTTTGTCGAGTCGTTGTAATACTTTAATAGTGTTCAATTTTATCTCCCTATTTGTTCTTCCAGTTTCTCCTTCATTTTTGACAGTTTGTAATTGATCCAAGGAGCAGTTCGATTAAACTGTTTGGCTATTTCTTCATAACTCCTGTCTTCCATTATTCCTTCACAGATGGAAATTTCCACGGGAGTAAGGTGTTTTTTGAATTTTTCTATAGTGAGTGCCATTTCAAGGCGATGTTCTTTTTGCTGTACTATTTCGTCAGCGTCAGCATAATCATCGTACCTAACATTTACTGGAGCATATTCTGCTCTTGACACCAGCTCCTTCATTGTTATCTGAGCTCTCTCAGCGGCCTTCACTACTTTGTTGAATAAATCAAGTATTTTGTCTTTCAGCGGACAGTCGTTGGCCCAAGACATATCTATTTCTCCAATTTCGAATGCCTTGTACAAGTGCTTAAGCTCTAGATTATACATCTCAAAGATGTCTTTCAATGATGTTATATGTCTGTTGGCACTTCTCACGTATGCTGGCATAACAACGGCTCCTGAATTCTTTCTCACATATTCGTTGAGCGCACCTTTTATCTTATAAATGGCGAAAGTTTTGAAATTTTCACTCCTTTTGGAATCAAAATCTCTATTCGCCCTTGCAAGACCAATTAAAGCTTCGCCAAACAAATCGCTTTTATCAATTTTAGTTGAAATGGAATAGGTATATGACAGGTTGTTTAGAAGGGTATAGTAATCCTTATAAAGTTCTTCTGCCTCTTCTGGCGTATCTGCCAGAAAATACTTCGGTAACTCCTCGTATGCTCCTACAGAGCTTCCCTTTACAACATCATATTTAAATTTACCTTTGCCCATCAACCTCAGCCTACGATTTATTTACCTCCTTATATTAATATGGTTACATTATTATCTTCTAATGTAATCAGCAGGTATATCAACTTTGTCCCTGTCGCCAGATATATACCCTGACGAAGATAAGTATTTTGAGCCAGCTTCTGTTATCACCCTCCCTCTACCGCTTCTGGCCATATACCCTTTCCTTATTAAATATGGCTCAGCAGAAGCTTGTAGAGCTTTGGGTGATTCATTTGCCACAACTGACAGATTATCAAGGCCAAGGGGTCTTTTAGCCTTGTGTAAAGTTTTCAATATTTTAATTTCTGTTTTATTGAAGCCTTCTTTATCAATCCCAAGCTCGTCAAAGGTATCTTTAACCATTTGAGAACTCATAATATTTGTATCCAGGCTTATAACCCTATCTCGAACGTTTTTAAGGTAGCCCTTAGCTATCCTTGGCACGCCGCGACTCCTTTTTGCTATTATCCTTATAGCTTTTTGGGTTGCAGCTATGTTCATATTGGGAATGTTGAGCTCAATAATCCTAATAATTTCTTTTTCAGAATAAGTATTGAACACGAACCTCAGTCCAAATCTTTCCCTAAAAGGCTTAGACAAACTTCCGTCGTCGGTTGTTGCGCCTATCAGAGTGAAATAGGGAACCCAGCATACCTGGCCACTTTTGCCAATTGGAATTTTGTAATCTTCCATAGCTACGCCAAGAGGCTCCTCGCCTGATATAGGCATCCTATGTATCTCATCCACAAATAATACTGTGGGTTTTATCTTACCGACTCTATTGCCTCTTTTGTCATAACCTTTAATGCTCAGCCTTTCCAATATATCCACGACGCTTTTGTAATCTTTAAAGTCTGTTGGGGGCACCTGCAGAAAGTCTGAATCGCCATGGTATGCGACGTATCTGGCCATACTGGTCTTGCCACAACCTGCTACGCCTGCGAACAACATATGATCCATAGACTTATTCAGCTTATTCGCTGACTTAGCAGCTATGCGCAGCTGCTTCTTTGTATTTTCATGGCCTATTAAATCTTTCATTATCTTTACCCTGCCATATAGAACCTAGCATCGTAGTTTTTGCCCTTTCCTGCTTGTCCGGTTTCGGCTTCCTCCTCTTCGACCTCTGGATCACCGGCAATGTCAGGTAAGTCGGCTTTGAAGTCCCCAGTTTGAATTTGTTTTATCTTTTCCTGCATTTTGTCCAGCATGGCTTTACTTGGAGCTTTACCCTTCCTCTCCAAAATAGCTGGCTTCTTGGTTTTCACCACCGACCGTGTATGTGTCGTGTGATTCCGCTGATTGTAGACGTTGCTTACACTTCTGGTTTGCGGAGCTATCTTGCTTGTATCCGTAGCAGACTTCAGATCTGTCGGTACGTCTGTATACACCTTTGTGTCTATCAAACTGTCATCTGAAGTCAGCATTTTATTCTGTTTCTTAAAATCCTCCACCAGCTTCTCTAACATGGATTCGGCAGCGCTCTGGTCTTCAGCGCTGTTTCTGAAATATGTTATGATTTTCGATATACCAGTGAATCTTTCTACGGAGAGTATGTTATAGTGAGCGAGATTCATAGAGAGCAGACTGTCTTTGCCCTTTAATACCAGGAATACCGAGGGACTGCCGCTTTTGTTGATAATTTCTTCTTTGAAACCTTTCAACAGCCCTACTTGTGTGGTCTTAATAAGGTCCACGATAGGAAGATTTTCTTCACTACGCACCATTTCTACCAGAACATACTTAACATTCGCATTGGCCGTCATTTTTTAGACCCCTCCTTGTACTTTTTTAGCCATAGTTATTACCCAGTGGTCTTTGTTCCAATCTTTACGCACGAATTGCCAATTAAATTTTCTGACAAGACCTAAGCTTGCAAAGTTGTCTTCTCTAATTGTACCATAAATATATCGGGTTGCACAATTATTCATACTGACCTCAAGGAGCTTTGAAGCTAACCCACGCCTTTGATGGCTAGGCAATATTGACATGTGATAGCATTTACTGAGAGTTGGATGCTCCTTCAACAAAGCGGAGCACCCAACCACTTTATCTCCTTCGACTTCGACAAAGTATGTAGCAGGACTTCTCATAATAGACAATATATTATGCTTCGTGTATAACCTGTTTTGCATGTTTAGCAACTTGGCTATCTGCTCTGCTATACTCTGTGTGGGTAATGTTATATGGAAATTGGCCATCTTTAATCCTTTAACTACCGAACATCTTGCTGATTACACTGTTAATAGCTTCGGTTTCTGAATCATCTGCGTGCTCTAGCATGTCAGCTATGTTTCTTAGAGCGTTAGGATCGACTTTCTTCTTCCCGCCAGCAGAAGGTGCAGCACTTGCACCGGCAGCCGCAGTCTTCGGTTTAGATGCGGCACTGACAGTTTTCTTGGGTTTAAGAAACTCTTTGAAAGCTGCAATGTAAGCATCAAATGACGAACCTGACAAACCTGGTCCAGTATTTACTTCGATAATGGCGGCATCATTATTACTCAGGATGCAACAATCTACAGCGCCGAAGTCTAATCCTATAGCTTTAACAGCGTCGATCGCTATTTTCTCAAGAGCAGCAGGTACAGTTTTAACCTGGGAGAACTTCCAGCCCCTGGTATTAGACTTGACAATTTGATCAGGATTTGCCAAAGTCCTCTTCCCGACGTCCGAAAGCACCAGCTGCATCGTTGCTTCGTCAATCTTCTTGCCAGCTTTTTCAGCATTGTGCTTAATTCTGTCGCCATATTGCTCGACGAAGGCTCCTTCCATATTCTTCCGAGGAACTTTCTTCTGAGCATTGATGATACCGCCCTGAAATACATGAAGTCTGTATTCAGTTTTTACATCCATAAAATTCTGGAAGTACTGGGCACCTTCGTTGATAGCTGCTTGCACCATAGTCTTCGTAAGGCACGTCCAAAGTCCTTTGCCGCCTTGGTGATAGTTTGTCCGCCCGATCAGAGGTAATTTGATAGGAGAACTTGTGCTATCTATGGCCGCTATAACTTTACCGGCTTCTATAAACGGAGCGACATTGACATTTGCCTTATTAAGAGTTTGCAGCGTTTTGAACTTATTCCGGTTATTTTTAATATTGTCCGGGTGATTGAGGACAACATGATTACCCATGTTTGTCTTCTCCTTGGTCTTACACCCCCAGCAGATTACAGTAAGTTTCTTCGACGTTGCTGGTTTCTTCTTACCATGGCTAGCCTTTAAGGCTTCAGCGATATTCTTACCAGTCGTATCTGTCGGGCCACTATAGTAAACATAAACATCTTTTCCCATTTTGTCAAGTCCTCCTTTGATTTTTTTGCATATTTTTTTGAAAATATTCATCTTTATAAATCCACCATGAATTTTTTATTTCCCAACCAATTTCTTTGGATCTCCCTATCCCAACTTTGCAGATCTTTAGCAGAGATACTCAAAATTTCGTATAAACCCCTAACGTATTTACCATTGTTCTTGTAGGTTGAGAAATTTTTCATTCTCGAAAGCCACTTTTTCAAGTAAGCGGAACTAACATACGATGGATTAGAATCATTTAATATTTTTATCATCTCGCTTGAAGATTTAATACACTCTACTTCTTTTGCGAGGGGTACATTTTTCCAACCGTCGAAATTGGGTTTGAACATATGCTTAATGATTCTGTAATCATCTCCAGATTCATTGTCTTTCGCATAAAGGCACATGTATTTAGAGTTAAAGTTTTTGCTAGAGACAAGTTTGAAAACTTCGTCAACTATAGCTTTAGTAGTACCGAAGACGGCTTTTGCAACTGATGGATGCACCAACCACATACCACTTAAAGTTCTATGTTCAAGACGGCCGTGTGGCATTCTCATCTCACCAAAGAACCCATAACCATGGTGTCCAGTCGGACATACTTGGCAATTAGCTCTTCTTCTGTGCCCATTCTCCGCACCATCTAGTTTTGTTAATGGTATAGCCAGCAACTCGTCTAAGATTTTATTCAGTACAATAAAGAAAGCCTCTTTGGTTTTCTTGTTCAAATTAGCTATCTTCGCCGGAGTTCCGATATGTATATGTCCGCCAACAGGATAATCTCTAGAATTATCTCTGTGGTAACATGCTGACATCCATTTATATTGTTCTATGTATTTAACAGATTTGTCATTTTTAAATATCTTTTTAATGTTAGACACAATACCTTCTGTTGAGGTAGATGGGGTTGGCCTAACCTCTGCCATAGCGCCATCACTGCCAAGTGGACCTGCAGTTTGCAGAACATTATAAGCTCTTATGACATTTTCAGTTTCTCTGTCGAACAAAAGGAATTCGGGATCTGAGCCCAGAACAGTATTCTTTATCGAGTTAGACACCCATATATTTTTGTTCTTCTTACGTCCTCCCCCACCGTTTATAGCATTAAGCGTCTTTGTAGTGACGAAACCAACGCGTTTCAATTCTGCTTTAGTCAGCTCACCTGCATCGACCATCTTCTTTGCCATTTTTATGTCAGCTGAGAATGCCTTGAATATTTTCAACATCCTAGCTCTGATAGCTTGATTCTCAGACGAAGCGCCGGCCGGACATAACTCGACGCTATCTTCGTTAAAGTTCATATTTTTTCTAACTATGGACGACATTCTAACTAGTGAATTTTCATCTCTATCTGGCTTCTTATTGCTGTCCATGCTTTCAGAAGCTACCAGAATCAATTTTTGTCGGGCCATTTTTAATCCTCATTGTTTGCACCTTTAACAGACATAACTGAGAGTTTTAAGTGGCGCAGAAGAGGATGCTGCTTGAAATCGCCGGCAGAGAATATGTTTGTCAATGCATCTATAGATAGATTTTTAGCTCCTCCTCCATTTAATATTCTAATGAGAGCTTTGTCAATCATATCTTTTCTTGGGCGATATTTAATGTTTTCTTCGCCGACAGCATTCGCGAGAACTATTGCGGCTTCCTTTAAAGCTATAAAATTACTGTCTCTCTTCTGCACTTTCCCTACAGTTTCCTCCCTTTTCCTCTTTGTGTATCCCATGGCAAATGCTTCTACAAATACCTGCTTAACAATTCTGTTAGTCAAAGCATAGAGCGGAGCCTCTTTTATGGTCTTAGGATTGGCGTCTAAAGCAGCTATAACTTCATCATCATTCTCATATTTGGGGAGAGCGTCAGCCATTTCACTGGCTTTCTTCATAGCTTCAGGGTCTACTTTAGTAAAAGGTGATTTGTCCATTTCTTTTTCCACCGCTTCATCTCCACCTACTTTAGCTAACGTAGGATAAGGAACTACTACGGTTTTAACAGGATTACCAATCAAATCGTTAATCTCTCCAACAGGCACTTTCGTCAAAGGAGCTACATCGATTTCCTTTTTTTTAGGCTCTTCCCGGTCCTTCAATCTAAGCAGTATGTTTTCTACATTCTCATACTCGTCATTAATGGATTCGGTTCTGCCGAAGGGACTGATGTCGATTTCTACAGGTCCGATTTGTTTTGACTCCGCTAGTCCTTCTTTTTTTTCGTACGACTTAGACTTTTTGCTCCATACCCGTGCAGATGCAGCTTCTTCATACTGCCCATCATCATCGTCGTCGTCAACTACAGCTTTGTTACCTGTTGCGGGCTTGGCGCTTACTTCGGTTTTCCTGTTGTTTCTAGCGTTCCAGTTATTGTTGTAGTTATAACCGTTATTGTAAGACGTGGTTTTCTTTCCCCAAAGCTTGCCAGTGCGCGGTATTCTTTCAGAAACGTATAGGTCCTTCAAATCGGTATCTTTTTCTATGGGTTTAGATAAATCCCACACGTAAGCGTGATCGTCCGGCAAAATCTTCATCTCAACATCATCTTTACCCAATGGGGGAAATTTAACACTTGAATTGTACAACCTGGCCATTTTCTGATAGCGAAACAGTACGGTCTTCAAGAAGTCGTCATCAGAGGCAATCAGCGCTATGTTCAGTGGCCTTATGATAGCGCCCTCTGCTGGCCTGCTGTCCCTGAACGTAGCAACTTGATTAGGGCTGTTACTGTTTAATACTATACAGCTATAAGACCCCTGCAATCTCATGCAGGTTTCTTTTAGGACGTCTAAAGTAAAAGGCTCGGTGCCTTCCTTTGTTAAGTAATAGATCAGCTGCATAATAGCTTCGCTATCCACATCGCCATCTCTTTTGCACTTCAACATTTGGAAAATTATATTATGGTTTTCCAGCGTCCCATTATGAACGCCTATAATCGTGTCGCCCACAACTACCGGATGATTATTAGCATTGTCGCTGGCTAGACCTACAGATGTTTTCCTGCAGTGTCCTATAAAGCTCTTTGCTACCTTCTTCCTTTTCATGAAGTTTTCTCTCCATATTTTCAGGAAGCCATCGTAATCCGTATTCTTCCCGCCATATCTAGAGACGAAATCTGGGGACGGGACACCCATTTTGAAGCCATAGAATTTTCCATCAGCGAATAGACTGGCAACGCCGGTGGCATCTTTACCTCTACTCTGAGTCAACAGAAGCAGTTCTGTGCCGAAGAACATCATAGCTTCTTGTCGGATTTTTTCTTCTTTATAATCTTTTGATTCGCCAAATGCTAATACGCCTACGATTCCACACATTTGTTTAACCCTCCATATGGTTGTTTATTACCACGATGTTGTTGTGGTGGTTGCTGCGGTTGCTGTATAAAACGACGGCCAATTTAAACTATAATTGCCGCTGCCTGAAGTCACGTGGTACTTTATTCCTCCCTTTTCAGACTTTTTTTTGCTACCGCTTTTTTTCTTCTCTTCGCCGACGAAAACTGAATCTGCTTCTGTGATTTTCATTAAATCACGTATATGTTTTTCGTTAATTTCTTGCGGAGCAGATAGCTTGATACCATCTATAACAAATCTGTTGTCGAGATAGTTGGTAAATATGATTGCCATTTGAGCGGCACAGTGCAGTTTGCCGGCCTGCTTTGTTGCTGCTTCTTTTACAGCTCTGTATATTAAAGCTACGCCGTCGATTCTTTTAGGATTTAGAGATGGTATGCACCTCTTCAAGTTGAAGAAAGTGACAAGATGTAGTAGGTCATTGCGCGATGACCGCTCACTTGTGTATCCAATATACTCTACAGAATTATATCTGTATAGCGGCTTTATGTTATCGTTAAGGCCTACAAGGAATTCCACCACGCTTCTACCAGTTGCTTTGAAACACTTCTTCCTATCGTAGCCTAACATTGATTGAGGACATTTCCAGATTTGGAAAGTTATAACGTCGTTATACCGCAAATATTCCTTAAGAGATTTAAATTTACCGAAGTCAAATTCTTCTATGGTAACGATTCTGTTTTTAGCCACAAACACAGGCTCGTCGTCTACAACGATATGTTTTCTCTTATAGAGGTTTTCTGCATTAGGTTCCAAGCCCCTATATCTTGGGAATGGGCAGATCACATAGATATTATTCGTTTCACGATTCCAGTTGGTTTTATTTACTATACACGGTGTATTTGGAATGTTTGAGGAATCTGCGAAATCAAATATTAGATTACCCGAGAGGTAGCGTTCTTCTTCAGGGCTTTCTAAGTTGAATAACAAATCGTTCTTTATTATCATGAAACTTCTCCTGGTTATGCAAAAGCGCCGCAATCATTGTACGCAAACGTGGGCCTTCTCAGTTTAAGCGGACCTGCTACCTTATTCTGCTTAGCATTTATAGCTATCATTTCCTCATTCTCCAGAGAAATTATTTCGCTGTCGCCAAGGTCGAAACCTTCTGTAGCAACATCCATAAATTTATCCGTAGATGCAAACATGATCAAGCCCCGTTTAGGGTATCTATAAATGGTGATTGGATTATTGTACCTGAACAGCCATATAACCCAAGGTTCTGCAGTATTCACTACTGCACAAGCTGCACAGCCTGTGGTTATTTCTACGGTCTTGTAGATTGCCCTATTCATAGGCATGTTTCTGTTAAAAGCGAAATGGTCGATTAGCCTGAAGATCACTTCACTGTCCACTCTGCCTTTACGCTTAATACCATCCTTTTTGTAGTCTTGGAACAATTTATCATCGTTGCCTATAGTGCCGTTGTGGACGCCTATTATTCTGTTGGCTACAATAGGATGATTATTGTGTATGTCGGTTGGCGTGCCTTTGGTCTTCAGTCTAGTGTGGCCCATTATTACGAAGGGTTCTTCCCCTTTGTTTTTCAGAGGGCCATCCATTTTAATGCGCCTTCTAGCGACGTCCTTATAATAATCTGTTTCCACAAATCTCCTGGCAGGTATGTGGTGCTTTATTACCATTGCGTTGAGGAGGCTTATAAAAACTGTTCCGGTAGCATCGCTACCCCGCAGATTAGATTCGATCAGAAGTTTCTTATATATCTCTCTGACCTCTTCGTTATCTCTCATAGTATGACCTTCTTGAAAAGCCATTCCTAATATTCCACACATATGTCATCCTTTCTACAATTTTATTACAGACCCAAGAGTATCAGACCAAATCATCTCTCCATCGTTCTTCTTTCGAGTGATATAGTTTTCTATCTGCTGTTTGACATCATTTTCAGGGTTTATTTCCGGATTTTCCCCTAAGATTTTGGCTGTCTGGCTTATCCATTCTTCAAGCGATTTACAGTGGTGTGTGTATCTCAAGTCTATGCATTCATCAATTAACACATAAAGCTTGTCGTCTTCAGCTATCTCTACGCACACATCCCTTTCAATTTTATCCCAATCGTCGCCATGTATACGTCTTAGAGAACAAGGTTTTTCCGCTATCTTTTCTAACACCTGATAAGCAGGACCCATTCTCATTAAGATATGTTTCAGCTGGTTCACTAGATCCAGGGATTCCTCTATCAATACGCCATAATGTTTTTCCAACTTGCGGGTGTCGCTAAACCTTTCTCCCCCATAATCGCCAGTGCCATTCATCAAAGCGTTCTTTATGACTCTAGCTTGCTCCATCCATTCGCTGTCTCCGACTTCTATAACGCCGTACCTGCTTATCTCTACAGCTTTAATCATCATAGCGTGAAACATACAGGCTACAGCTGCTACAACGCTTGGAGCCAATAATATATCAGCCACCCGCATTTCCAGGTGAAGTCTCTTTATTCTATTCTTATCATCGAATACAGTATAGTTATAATTACACCAACCATACTTATTACCGCCAGCACTTGCAGATACTAATTCTCTCACCTTAGCCATGCTGTTGAGAATAGCTGATATTTCAAGGTTGGACACTCTGAATTTTTCCCACCTTGTCAAGCAGCTGGGATTGTCCAAGCCCGTCGTCATCCAGGTTATTGCGTTCTGATATCTTCTGCACAATTGGTGGAAGTTTGCCAAGATTATTTCTGGCATAGGTTTTTCCAACTCATTTATTTGATTAGGTATACTACCGTTAGATTCGGAGTTCGGGAATATTTTGCTGTAATAACTACCTAGCAAATGCATATGAATGCTACATCTTTCATTTATCCATGCACCTTTGCTTACAGCGTTCTCAATGATAGACTTAGCCATCTGGTGGAACTCCCAATAATCGACTCTTCTACCGACTGTTATAATTTCGGCACCCTTCTGTCCTAGTAAGCTTCCGTCAGTTGCTATACTATGGACACCGAGGTCCCTTATCTCGCCATAACTGTTACTAGGATTCAATTCTTTCTTCATCCTAGCTCTAATTTCCTCCGGATTTTTCTTCGGGTCATATCTATTGGCACATTTCTTACAGTCTGTATCAAAGTTTCCACATGCAAAACAGGCCGGGATAAAACCTACGCAGTATATACCAGGACATTTAGCTTTGGCATTTGGTACGTATTTGCTGCATTCCAGGCAGCTTTCAGGTTTGCATGAGCTTTTGAAGTTCTTGCATAGCTCTGGCTTGCGTAGATAAGCACACTTATCCGCATTTGCGCACACCTGCCAGCACTTTTCGGAATTCATCTTTACGCATGGACATGCGTTGCTGTCTCCCTTGCATGTACCCTTTTGTTCTGGCAAGTTGAACTCAAATTCCAAGCCAACTTTTAAGATCTTCCTTAAGGCACCCTTCCAATAGTTCATGTCCTTAGTGCTAAGCGGTACGAACTTCTCATTCTTACCTTTCTCATCACTAATACATGTCCACCGGCCTCGATTGTCCCTCATAATACTTCCTCCAATTGTAGTTTATGTCATTACTGAAGCTGTGTCTTATGAACTTAAAAAAATTCTCGACTGAGCTTTTTCTTGATTCATAACCTATCATTTGCCTCACATCTGAGATGATAGTGTCCAGTTTAGACTCTGCGAATGCAGTGTTGGGATTTACTATTGCTTTATAAATATCTGCTGCTGTCGGTAGATGGGGGTATACTGCTTTTAGGCTCTCATCTGGCAACATACTTTCAAGCAGTACGTAATTGTTTGTGATGGTTTTGACCCTACTCACGATATCTTCAATAACAACTGCTCCAAGACCCAAGATACCTTCTGTCAATACTGGGTGTCTCAACAATGACCCACCTGGAACTCTGTATTCCAATGTTCTGTTGTCAAGTATATAATTACCTGGCTTCCCATACTGACTTGTTACAAAAGTCCTTCGGAAATGATCCGTTATCCCTTCGGGAATGATTGCCGGAATACCAACGTAAAAATCCAAAGCCTTCACCATCTGTCCTGCCAACATCTTCCTGGTATGTAAATGGTTGCCCAATAATTGACCCGGCAAACCAAAATGTAAATGAAATCCGGCAGCTGTGTTTTTGTGTGAAGAAGCGGCCAATAGTTTGATGTACTTCCCAGCAGGTATACCTCTATATGCTAGGGATCTGTTGTGAGCTTTGTCCAGTTTGTGCCTGGCGCTGGTTATTAGTTTCATTAAATTTTCTGCTACGGTTCTCTCGCTAAGGCTTGGCATTGGCCTAAACTCTATCATTAAACCATCGTATCCTACATTTGCATATTTGCGGAAGAATAAATTCGCCGGAATTATGTTATCACGCGGATCTACCAGAAATGCTTCAGGATCGCAGCCTAAGGTTATACCTTGGACTAATTCGACATCTTGACTCCTCTTCGATGTCTTTATCCCCTTTACATTGGACATTTCGAACGCTTCCGTTGTTACATATGCTGACAAGGAATCATTCTCAACATCTTCTTTATAGGCAGGAGCAACTTTTAGAACTATTGTGTTCTTGTTGTCAGTAGCACGAATAGAAATATAATCGTGCAGTTCTATCATATAAAGATTCCTGAAATCTTCAGGCATCCTTATAAGGCGTCTCTCCGATAGTTTATCGTTGTTTCGCTTATCCATCATTTCAGACACTGTTAACGGTATATCCATAATACCTCACTTTAATACGGTTCAATGTTCACTCCAAGACGCTCATAGGCAGCGTATCTACAAGCCCCATACTTACTATAGAATTGATTCTGTATAACACCTATATTAGTATCTACATAATCATATACTATAGCATCTTTTTTTCCAGGAGCTGGACGCTGTATTCTACCTATGATCTGCTCACATTTCGCTTCTGCTCGGAACGGTGCTGCAAGGAAGGCTCTGTTTAAAGGAGCATAGTCAAAACCTTCTCCTAACAACTGGTCGGTACAAACTAATACGGTTATTTCACCACTATTTAGCCTATCTATCTGTTCGTCCACATATTTCTTAGTATAATTGCCGGTGGCTATGCCTGTTTTATCCCAGCCTATGGAAAGCAGATCATACAAGACTTCGCAGTGAGCCTTTCTGTTTGATAATACTATACATATATTACCTTGTGTAGCTTCATCCAGAACATCACTTACTACCATGTGATTTCTTTTGTCATTGTGCATTATGAAATCTGTCATTATCTTAGCTGTGTTAGACATATCCACAGGTCTATAATGAGAGAAGGCTCTATATTTTACAGTGGGTCTCATAACACCCCCATATTTCTCCACTTCCTCAATTGGAATCCGCACTACCACTGGTCCAATCGTCTGGAACATTAAATCTTGCAGTTTGTCCCTTCTATAGGGAGTAGCTGTTAGGCCGTAAAGGCGACATGGATTGAAGTGTCCTACGACTTTCATGAAAGTTGAAGCAGGACAATGGTGAGCTTCGTCAAGTATTATTAGACCAAACTCATTCTTTATTTTGTGGATTGCTTTTAATCTGCGGACTAGTGTCTGGACCATAGCAACGGTGAACATCCTTCCAACTTTCCATTTGCCACGGCCTATTAACCCAATATCCTCTTCTTCAAGGGAAGGTAGAAAGAAGTTTATCCTGTCTACAGCTTGTCTTGCTAAAGCATCAGTATGTGTCAACCAGAGAGTCGGTAGGCCGTACAGAGGCACTAAGCTGATACCTATAACCGTTTTACCGCTACCTGCTGGAGCTACAAGAACGCCTTCCTCAAAATTCGTCAGCTCCATTACAGCGTCATATTGGTAAGGTCTATATCTTATCCTCCCTGATCCAATGTTGTAATTTGGCTCGATTATGGGCCTATTGTCAGTAATCCTGCCTTCCACTCCCATATCTACCATTGCGGCTTCAAGATTGCGTAAGTATCCTCTTGGTATCCTTAAGCTGTCATCTGGTAATATGTCGAAGTTATATATAAATGGATTGACGTTCCAAGTGCTTCTACCAGCTCTGACAGCCTCTGCATGTTTGGGGTTTGCAATTTTTAATTCAGATATTAACCTATCTTTTAGTTCAGACGGAGCCTGTTTCAGCCTTATTTTGTTCTCGATTATTATCTCCATCCGATAGTATCCTCTCTATTACCTTCTTCCAATTTTCATCGTTGTTCATGAAGGCCGTTGGATATGCCTTCACTATAAATTTCTGTTTAGCTTTTTTCTTCTTCTTTTTCTTGAGGCGACGCTTTGATAGTTTTGCGCCGCCAAGACCTTTAATTTGGTCTTCGAATTCTCTAAAGCAGGTTTCAAAGTGTTCGCAGGTAATAGCACAATCTTTGTCACCCTGGCAATGTTCTGCGAGTTTATGACACACAGCATATCTGAAATGGCCAGGAGCCATGCCCCAATCCACGCCGCCTATCTCATTCCATTCTCTCACCTCTAATATAGCTTTGTGAATTTCATTTATGAAGAGTTTTGGAGCAATTTTATAAATTCTATGATAGCAAAAGGTGGGATCACCTTCGCACAAACCACATTTCGAGCAGAAGATGTTCACAAATTCTTTTTTGCTATAGAATTTCTTTTTCCTCTTCCTCTTTTTATTCTTTGCCATATGAGCTATCGCCTATTTTTGAAAGCTTCCTTCGCAGTTCTGCCGTCAGGTAATCTCCAGAATATCCAACCACTTTTTCTGATTATACCACTTACTGCTTCAGCAGCGGCTGATAGAGAATTGTACTTGGCATTATCTACCGTATACCCGTCTTTAGCAACTTTCAGCATCCTTAGGAAGCCATGTTTGTCAGCACCAACTAAACACATATTATAAGGGAGGCCATCTTTATTTACAGAGGTATCCCCATACGCATTTGAACTGGTGTCCACCTTTTCGTTTATTATTTCAGAATTTAACTCAAGTAGATTCTGCACCATAGCTTCAAGGACGGACACTCTCTCTTCCAACGATCTGGGCTTCACTGCTAGAGCTACACCTTTTTTCCTGCTTCCGCTCCCAAGAGCGACACTTTTCTGTTTCTCAAACATTTCTATAATCTCCTATGCTTTATTTTAGTCGTGTGACTATCTCCTTTTTGGTGAAATGTCGAGATTTTTACCACCACCATAGATTCTTGACTTCAGTACCTACGGTGGTAGTAGCTTTAATTTCCAGTATAGGTGCCACCGCCCAGTTTCAACATGGTCATAATGAGACCACTTTCTTCCTGGCCATCCTGCTCCCACGTATCGTAGTAGCAGCGGACTTTGACTTCTTTACCGGCTTTAACGTATTTCTTGATAACGGAATTTGTTTTAGCGGCGTTCATGTTTATGATAGGAACAATCTTCTTCTGATCCACCCATTGGTTGTTTGCACCTTGGGCAGGTACAAAAGTAGCTACTCTAAAGAAAGCACCTTCACCACCGTCGATTGGGAAAAAACTTGGGTCTTCCACCACTCTTCCCTGGAAATTACATTCATTTTCTGTGATACCTTTAATTTCTGCCATTTCTTCGCAACTCCTTTTTTATTTTTTTCGCGATTTAAAAGTTTCAACCACGATATTATTTTTTTCTTCGCTTGAACCTTATGACCACGATAGTAACAATATAATCATCTTTATAGATTTGTCAAGTTTTTATTTTACATTTTTTATATATCTTTGAGGAATCATAACACAGTGTCCTGCTTTTCCAAGACCATCCGCCGAACAACCGCCTAGATCTTCGTCAAATTCCACGAAAAGCATCTGTGAACCAGGCAGCTGGCTAATTATGTTGCCAATTTTGCCTTTCAGGTTCTTTCTGCGAAATACAAATTCGTCTTTTATTAGAGCCCTATCGGGAGATGAATTCACTCTGAAATATCTAACAAGGAATGAAACGCTAACCCACAAGCCGTGCCCTTCGTCGCAGACACCATTTAGATCTCCCCAGCCTTCTCTATATTTATCGGAAACGATTCCGATGTCACTGGGACGGCCGGATTTGTTTGTGGTTGCAGCAGCTACTATATAATCTGCCACTGGGATTATGAACCCCTCGTAATCTATCAAAGTTGCAGGTCGGACTTTGTCTCCTATATTAAGCTCAATTCTCGACATGATCTACCAGACCTCCTTTTCCCAAACTTTTCTTCGCTCTGTCACTTCCTTGCGCCATGCAAGGGCTTTTTCTCGCAATACTGTAGGCGGTTGTATGGTTTTAATCAAAGCGCCGTCAATTGCATTCTGCAGCATTTCGGCAGCACTTCTGTATTTATCTGTATGAAGTTTAAATAAGCCCGCCTTCTGCATGTTTTCATCGAGAGGCGTCTTTATGCTATTTGCAGCCCCTGATGTAACCCACCGGAACATTTTGCTTGGAATATCTACGGATGGCTGTTCCAAATGGTGTAATAAAGCACAAGTCGTAAGCTGAGCCCTGCTTGCAAAATAAATCTTATTCTGCTCTCTTACAATGCGATTCACTATACTGCTGGCACCATTTTGCTTAGCCCATTCGTGGTAGCTCCTTAAATCGTGGACTCCAAGCTCCTTTGCCTTTTTAGCGATCACATTGCAGATTATGGTTGAGGTGCTCCTTTTAAACCCATTATCTGCTAAAGTATCAACATCGCCGGAGCAGATAGCATCTATTACTATGTCATGGAGAGATTTAACGCCGTGTTTCTGCTTGAACACTGAGTTTCCAGTTTTATCAAGGAATACTTCGATAGCGACGGCTGTTTTCTGATCATTAGCCACGTCAGAATTCTCCACCAATCTCATAATATTGTATGCCAGAGCTATCACTGGTCCAGTATGGCTTTTCACACCAGTCGCCCGCTTTACGAGTTCGGAGTGTGTTTCAATGTCCAGATCTGGGAATGGATGGATATGGTAGTCCTGCAAAGTCATGCATTTTGTATGAGGAACTCCAGCTTTCCTGTTCAGGAGTCTGATTACATCATAGCAAGACTTGTTAGGATTTGTCCACTCCTTCTTCAATGCTTTCTTAGCTTCTGGTGTATGGAAAGAGGCTATGTAAATAGTATCACCATCGTGATCTAAGCCCATAGATACTAAGCTATTACCGCTGACTCTAATGGTATATTTACACAGCGGGTCTTCGGTTATCCTTATTTTCTGCGGTCTAACGGACATGAACCCAAGACATGGAAATCTTTCTACCAGAACAATGTCACCATTGGTCACTCTGAGCGCTGCAGCCATGTCCCTGTGAATTTCGACTGTATTCTTAGGTATGGCATTAGTAAGAGTTGCGTACGCTTTGACAGAATATGGATATCTCACAGCCATACCATACGTGCTTACGTCGCCTCTTTTAGTGCCCATCATTTCAGCTACACGTCTGTAATACTCGGAGATGGCCTTTAGATACAGGGAATAATTACATGTATCCTGGGGTCTAAGTATTAACCTATGTCCATGCAGCACTATGTTGTTCACCAATACCCCAATCTCGCTTAATCCAAGTTTGCCTGTGTCATGTCGCCAGCATTTTCTTAGATTTGCGCATGGGATATAAATATGATCGGTTAGATAGACGGCACCTTCAGTTATACCGGGCCCACTGTCAGATATAAATTCTTGCGGGCTTACTTCTCTTGGAAAGCCTTCGCAGACGGTCTGCAACCTGTTATTTACCACAGTTTGGAATGGAACAGGTATCTTCAGCATAAAGCCATTCGGATAAACCATTTCATCCACCACTGTACCTACCACTTCCTTTGGATCAAGAATAGTACTTGACGTCTGAGTTACAGGTTTCAGATCTTCAAGTTTTACAGCAAACTTGCCCGGTGCCTTTTCTCCGCGCTTCGAGCGTAGAATGTTGAGCTTGTCATGCAAATCTTCGGTCCCCTGGGCGTACGACATAATCTCGTCGAGTACAGGGTTATCTTTACCGAACCGAGTTTGGATAGCTCTGAATTCCACTGTTGAAAATTTCAAGCCGGCAACTCGGAGTTCTCTTCCATTCTTCTTAGTGGTGGCTCCCCGATCCCACAAGGCTCCGTGAGGCTGAGATATTACACCCCAGAACACCACTCCACATATACCAGTCAACTCACCGACGTATGTGTTGCATTTCCAGCAGCCATCTTTGGGGAAACCTTTCTTCTCAAGGGCTTCTTCCAACAGCGCG
>Ga0180431_10001641_pt1 | contig 30933 bp, 29 predicted proteins | sample SS_ome_11_FD_132459 | JGI IMG/M metagenome (GOLD analysis project Ga0180431, IMG submission 132459) | Hypersaline lake sediment archaeal communities from the Salton Sea, California, USA - SS_1_MS_1 metaG | ecosystem: Environmental > Aquatic > Non-marine Saline and Alkaline > Hypersaline >... | reverse complement strand
CTCGCCCGGCTCGGCGTGACAGATCGCCAAGACGCATGGTACCATCCCTCCGGTGACCCCCATGAGATCCTTCATCTGTATCCCGCTACGTCAAGACGCTGCCGCGTCCGTGCACCGCATTGCGGAGCGTGTTCGCTCTACGCTTGACATGCGGGCAAACTGGGTCCGCCTTGTGAACTACCATGTTACGCTCCGCTTTCTTGGCGACATCGAACCGCTCCTCACGCTCGACTTGGAGAAGCTCAGCCGCCGAATCACGGCATCTACAGAACCGTTCTCTCTGTCCCTTGATCGCCTGGGCTGCTTCCCCTCGGTGGACAAGCCACGCGTGCTGTGGGTCGGAGGAGATGTCCATCCGGCGTTCCGTGCGCTCGTATCCTCGCTGGACTACGAGCTTCGCAAGCTCGGGTTCCCATCGGACCGAAAACCGACCATCGCCCACATCACCCTTGCGCGGATCAAGGGCAGGGTGGACGCGAATCTGCCGCAGACGCTCGATGCGGAATCGCCAGGCTTCGATCGCGCGATCGAAGTGATTGCCGACCGGATTGTCCTGATGGAGAGTGTTCTCGGACCAGGCGGTCCGACCTACACGCCGCTGTCTACAACACACTTCAAGGGGGCTTCCAGCGATGGCAATTGAGCATCTGGAACACGGTGCGGACCTCTCGTTGCGCATCACGGGCGCGACCGCCGAGGAGGTGCTCTGCGAGGCCGCGCAGGGGCTCTTTGCATCGATGCTCAACGTCGATGCGGTAGAGTTGCGTGAGGCCTATGCGACCTGCCTTGAGGCTCCGTCGCATGCCGATCTGCTTGTCGAATGGCTGAGCGACCTGCTTGCGCAGAAGGAGCTCAGCGGGCTTGTGTTCGCCTCGTTTGCAGCCAGCATTCATCAGGCCGGTGCCCGTCTCGTTCTCGATGCTGTGGCGTTCGGAGAGAGGCTCGACCCCAACAAGCACTCCTCGCGGATTGAGGTGAAGGGGATCAGTTATCTCGGTCTGGAGTTTCGCCGTGTCGTGTCCGGATGGACGGCGCGGTTCGTCGTCGACGTATGAGGGGGTTCACATGATCGACCGGCTGGTACTCGAGCGCATAGGAGCGACGGAGTGGCTCCTCCCCCGCACGGGAGACATGCGAGTTCCGGGCAGAATCTACGCCGACGAACAGACGATCTCTCAGCTCGAAGAAGATACGCGAAACCGCGTCGAGTGGAACGCTCTCCGGCAGGTGCGCAATGTCGCCGCACTTCCTGGAATCGTCGACGCCGCACTTGCGTTGCCGGATGTTCATCCTGGATACGGCTTTCCCATCGGCGGCGTCGGCGCATTCGATCTCGATCAGGGCGTCGTTGTCGTAGGCGGCGTCGGATTTGACATCAACTGCGGCGTGAGACTCCTTTCCACCCCTCTGAGCTGGCCCGCAGCCGAGACACTGCTGCTGCAGCTTGGCGAACAGCTGTTCCGAGCCGTCCCTGCCGGCCTCGGGGCCGAAGGGAAGCTTCGTCTGCCCATCGCTGAGATCGATCAACTTCTCATGGGAGGCGCGTCCTACGTTGTCGATCGAGGATTCGGAGAGGACCGTGACTTGGAGTACATCGAGGAGAATGGCTGCGCGGCGAATGCAGATCCGGGAGCGGTCAGCATGCGCGCCAAGCAACGCCAGTTTCGCCAGCTCGGGACGCTCGGCTCCGGGAACCACTATCTTGAGGTCCAGGTCGTGGACGAACTGCTGGATGAAGAGACTGCCTCGGTCTACGGGCTCAGCGTGGGCCAGATCGTCATATCGATCCACACCGGATCACGTGCCCTTGGCCATCAGATTGGGCAGGACTATCTCAAGGAGATGACGACATCAAGCCAGAAGTATGGAATTCCGATCCCCGAGCGTGAGCTGGTTTGTGCTCCGATCCGCTCACCGGAAGGGACGCGCTACCTGAGTGCGGTGGCTTGTGGCATGAACTGCGCATTCGCCAACCGACAGATGATTGCGCATCTGGTCCGTGGCGTATTCGCCGAGGTCTCGGGAATCCGTCCCGAAGCGGTTCGAACCATCTACGATATCGGCCACAACAATGTGAAGGTCGAATCCCACGATATCGACGGTGTCTCGCGATCCGTGTTGGTCCATCGGAAGGGATCAACCCGAGCATTCGCGTCCGGCAGGAAGGAATCGCCCAGTGCCTATCAGTCGACCGGACACCCGGTTCTCGTCGGCGGAACCATGGGGACAGCCTCCTACGTGATGCGCGGAACCGACACGGGAATGAAAGCTACCTTTGGCAGTGCGATTCATGGTGCCGGGAGAGCTTTGTCTCGAAAGAAAGCGGCCAAGCGGTTCTGGGGTGAGACCGTTATCTCGGATCTCGCCGCAGACGGCGTGCGCGTGTGGACTCACAACCACCGTGGTATCGCTGAAGAAGCTCCCGGAGCATACAAGGATATTGAACGCGTGGTCGGTGCAGCAGTTGATGCTCGGATCGGTCACGTCGTGGCTAGGCTGCGTCCCCTTGTCGTGCTCAAAGGCTAGCATCGTGCAGTCTTGCGCGATGCGAGAATGTGTGCGTGTGTCGCACAATCGCCCGAACCAGATCGTCTGGAGCGTGTTTCAGCGTCTGTCGCCCCCCCCATTCCGCCGTCCCGAGCAGATCCTCGCGAATGACCCTCAGTCCGAACCCAGCGCCGCTCCCGATATCGTCGAACACGGGCTCAGCCGCCTCGTCCTGATATCGGGCGAGCATGGCATCACTCGGCACGCCGGCGTTTGCGATCAGCACGTCGAAGCAAGTCAAATCGATGTACTCGTTGAGAGTCTGCAGATGGTCGGCGAGGGTGAACCCGCTCGTCTCTCCAGGTTGGGTCATCAGGTTGGCCACCAGCACCTTCTCCGCACCGGCCGTTTCAATTGCCGCTGCGATTCCCTCAACAAGAAGGTTGGGGATCAGACTCGTGAATAGACTGCCCGGTCCGAGAAGGATCATGTCGGCTTCCGCAATCGCTGTCAGAACGTGACCATACGGCTTGACTGATGCGGACGACAGGCGAACCGTGCGTATCGCTCGATGATCGGAGACGATCCGGCTCTCGCCCTCAAGCTGCGTTCCGTCCTCCATAGTCGCCACGAGGGTTGTCTTCATTAAGGTCGCGGGGAGTACGTCTCCACGGATGCGCAGCATGTGACTCATCGCCTCAACCGCGCGGTCGAAACCTCCTGTTGCCTGTTCGAGCCCCGAAAGCAAGAGGTTCCCCAAGGAGTGTCCAGCGAGTTCGTCTGATCCAGCGAAGCGGTACTGGAGAAATGTCGACAGCTCCGTCTCGTCTTCTGCAAGCGCAACCAGGCAGTTACGTACATCCCCCGGCGGGAGAACGTCGATGTCGTTTCTCAAGCGGCCGGAACTGCCGCCGTCATCGGTGACTGTCACGACGGCGGTGATGTTTGAAGTCTCCTCTTTCAATCCGCGAAGCAGCGTCGACAAGCCGGTCCCCCCGCCGATTGCTACGATGTTCGGTCCTCGTTCGAGGATTCGCGTTCGATAGATCATCGTCGATGCCTTCTCACGCGCCCTCGGAGCCACCCCGCGCGCAACCGATCGAACGAGCCGCCAGAGCGCAACGCCGAATCCGGACACACCAACAACCCACAACGCGACAATCAGTGCTCCCCTCGATAGCGTCCCGATGGGGAGAGCTCTGTACAGCCCCCGCACCAGATCGACGCCAAACGCACACAAGATTGCAGTGACGATCGATCCCATCGAGAGCACGGCCAGCAAGATCCAGCGCTTGACCCGCATCCCGGGAACCAGCCACCGGAGCAGAGATCGGATGGATGTCTTCATGATCGACTGCCGTTCCCATACGAGACGTCGAGAACGGCACGCATCGTCGAGAGACTGCTCCGCAGCCGATCGTCCGGTAACACATGGAATCGATCTCCAGCGAGCACGATGATCGATCCGATAGCATCGACAACCTCGACTCGGACCGGTGCCTCGCCCGGATGAGCACCAAGAACCTCAACGACACGATCGAGCTGTTGTCGGGAGACTTCCGCGCCGTCCAGCTTGAGGGTCACAGACAGCGCAGCGTGACTCGGGAGCTCCTTCAGCGGGAAGATCGTTTCCATAACGAGATTCAGTTCCCCATTGCGACTCCCGGCACTGACCAAGGCCCCTACGAGGCTGTCTTCGTTGATCAGGTCGCCGGCGGTCTCCAGAATACGTGGGAAAGCAGTTACCTCGATCTCTGCCGCACCGTCCTCGATCGTGATGAATGCCATCGGATCGCCTCGCTTTGTGTCGATCCGTCGTGCCTTCTTGATGCGTCCGCCGACAATCGCCTCTTCCCCCGCGCCAAGGCTGCCCAAGCGATCGAACGGTGTGCAATAGAGCTGAAGATCCTGTCGGTGGTCGTCGAGTGGGTGTCCCGTCAAGTAGAAGCCGAGGAACTCCTTCTCAAACGTCAGTAGATCTGCGGCATCGAATTCTTCCGACGCCACAATCGGCTCGGGAGAAGTCTTGGGTAAATCGCCGAAGAACGAGGTTTGCCCTGTAACTCGCTCGCGCCTGGCGATTTGCATCAGCTCCAGGCCGTCGGCAACATGCCGCAGCAGGCCGACGCGAGTTGCGCCAAGTCCATCAAACGCGCCAGCTTTCACCAAGCTCTCGAGCGACTCTCGATCAAGCCCATCTTCTTGGATGCGTTGACACATGTCGAAGAAGGAGCGGAACGGCCCAGCATCCGATCGTGCGTTGATGATCGCCTGCACGGCGGTTGAGCCGACATGTTTCACTGCGGCGAGCCCGAAACGAATCTGCCGCTCTCCTGCCGGGGTGAATCCATGGTCGCTCTCATTGATGTTCGGCGGAAGAACCTCAATCTCCATCTCACGGCAATCGGCAACATACTCAGCCACCTTGTCGAGATCGCCCTGCATGCTTGTGAGCAGGCTAGCCATGAAGTGAACCGGGTAGTTGGCCTTCAGGTACGCCGTCCAGTAGGAGACGAATGCGTACGACGTCGTGTGTGCTTTGCCGAACCCGTATCTGGAGAACTTCTCCATGTCATCGAACGTACTCGTCGCCACGTCGCCGGATAGGCCGTTTGCCAGACACCCTTCGATGTACTTCTCGCGGAGGCTGGCCATTAGGTCCTTGATCTTCTTCCCCATCGCCTTGCGAAGGATGTCCGCCTCCGCAAGCGTGAATCCAGCGAGCTTCTGAACCATCAGCATCAGCTGGTCCTGGTAGATCGGCAATCCGTACGTCTCTTCAAGGACCTCGCGAAGGCATGGATGAGCGTAGCTCACTGGTTTGGCGCCACGTCGCCGATCGACGTAGTCATCGGTCATGCCGCTTTCCAGAGGTCCAGGGCGATAGAGGGCGAGCAACGCAATCAGATCCTCGAACCTGTCGGGCTGTACGCGACGGATCAGGTTGGTCATCCCGGAGCTCTCAAGCTGGAAGATGCCCGCCGTTCGCCCGTCACTCACTAGCTTGTACGTCGCTTCGTCGTCCAGTGGAATTGAATCAACACACAGCTCGATCCCCGCGAATCTCGCCAGGTTCTCCCGAGTTTCGTCGATCAGTGTCAGATTGCGAAGCCCAAGGAAATCGATCTTCAGCAAGCCGACCGCTTCCACGTCACTCATGTCGAATTGCGTGACGTACTCGCCTTCGCCGATGCGCAGAAGTGGAACATGGTTCGCAAGCGCGTCCGGCGCGATGACCACCCCCGCAGCATGCGTTGATGCATTCCGAGTCAGTCCCTCAAGGCGAAGCCCGATCTCGATCACGCGTCGAATCTCGTCGTCCTGCTCGCAGAGGGTTCGAAGCTCCGCTACGCGCTCCACCGCTGCACCAAGCTTCCAGCCGAAGGGGATCATCTTCGCCACGCGATCAGCGACACCATATTGAACACCGAGTACACGTCCGACATCGCGAACGACACTGCGCGCCGCCATTCGATCGAACGTGGCAATCTGGGCGATTCGATCCCACCACGTCTCGCCACCGTACTTCTGGCGAACATACTGGATGACCTGATCGCGCCCCTTGACACAGAAGTCGATGTCGAAATCCGGCATGCTGATCCGATCCGGGTTGAGGAAGCGCTCGAACAGGAGTTTGTACTTCAACGGATCGACGTTGGTGATCCCCAGGCAATAGGAGACAAGACTCCCCGCGGCGGATCCTCGCCCTGGGCCGACGGAGATGTCGTGCTCCTTCGCATATCGGACGAAATCCCAGACGATCAGGAAATAGGTGCTGTACTCCATTCGCGTGATAACCGCAAGCTCGAACTCAAGCCGCTCGCGGATCGCATCCGTTATCTCGCCGTAGCGACGCTCGGCACCTTCGTAGGCAAGTGTCCGGATGAAGGCGTTTGCATCCTTCGCGTCATCCGGAAGCTCAAACGGCGGAATCATCATCTGCCCGAACTCGAGTTCGACGTTGCAGCGGTCGGCGATGGCGCGAGTATTGGTGATCGCATCGGGCGTCTCAGCGAACAACGCCGCCATCTCCTCGCCGGTCCGGAAGTGATATCCCTCTCCATCGAATGTCCGATGATCGGGATCCTTCAGCGTCTTGTTGGCTCGGATGTTGAGGAGAACCTCGTGGGCCGCTCGGTCCTCTTCGGCCAAGTAGTGTACGTCGGTCGTTGCCACGAGCGGGATGTCAAGCGATCGCGCGAGATCAACCAACTGACTCCGAAGTCGTGCGTCGCGATCGGTTCCATGGTGCTGAATCTCGATGAAGAAACTGTCCGACCCGAACGTCTCCCGCAATCCACGTGCGGCTTGTTCCGCAGCATCCCTCCGTCCCGCCTGCAGCATTCGAGGGATCAATCCACTTTCGCACGCGGAGAGTGCGATCAGTCCTTCGCTGTACTCGCGAAGCAGCTCGCTGTCCGCACGCGGACGGTAGTAGAACCCCTCCGTGTGCGCTCGACTCACAATCTGTAGGAGGTTGCGATAACCCTTCTCATTCTCCGCCAGCAGGACCAAATGATAGAAATGCTTCCCGTCGGTCGCTGTACGATCGCGGCGATCGCCGGGGGCCACGTAGATCTCACAACCGAGAATCGGCTTGATTCCACGTTTCCGCGCCTGTCGATAGAACTTGATCACGCCGCTCATCACACCATGATCAGTCAGTGCAAGCGCATCCATCCCACACGTCGAGGCTCGCTCGACAAGCTCGCTAATCTTGCATGAGGAGTCTAGGATGCTGTATTCGGAGTGGACGTGAAGATGGACAAACGAACTGGACAATCGACTACTCCTCCTCATCGACGAAGATGACTCTCTCTTCGCCACGCATCACCCATCCAAGTCTCTCTCGCGCCTCCGCCTCGATGGCTTCCGGATCGTCCTTCTCGGCAAGTCGCTCTCTTAGCTTGGCCTGTGCAATGCCGGCTTGCTGTTGCGCAGTTTGAAGATCTCGCAGGTCGCGGCGGAGCGACTGGATCTCCAGCGCCTGAAGAACGAATAGTGCTAGGACGAGACAGCCACATGCGAAAAGCCCCGCAACATACAGGATAGTTCGGTTGATTCGTTTGGACGCTGGAGAGCTACGATCAAACGACCGACGCATCCGCCCCCCAATCATCCGCATCGCCCCCGCATGCGCTACGCCGACTGCGGCTTGAATCGCTCCGGCCAGTCGGCAAGCTCGAGTTCGTGCTCCTCCTCGATCCGTAGCAGTCGATTGTACTTTGCCACACGCTCACTTCGCGAAATCGAGCCGCTCTTGATCTGCCCACATCCCGTTCCTGCCGCCAGGTCGGCGATCGACGTATCCTCTGTCTCGCCGGACCGGTGTGACACAACACTCGTGTATCCCGCGAAATGCGCGATGTCCATCGTATCGAGCGTTTCGCTGACCGTCCCAATCTGGTTCAGTTTGATCAGGATCGAGTTTGCAATTCCCGTCTCGATCCCATTTCGCAGTCGCGTCGGGTTGGTCACGAACACATCATCGCCAACGATCTGCAAACGGGCTCCGAGCCGCTCGGTCAGGAGCTTCCACCCAGCCTGATCTTCTTCGCCAACACCGTCCTCAATCGAGACAATCGGGAACGCATTGACCCAGGTCTCGTAGACCGCAATCAGATCCTCCGAGGAGAGCGCTCTCGCTTCACCATCAACCGTGAATCGGTACGCCCCATCGCTGAAGAAACTTGTCGCAGCTGCATCCAGAGCAATCGCCATATCCTCGCCGGGGCAGTAACCGCTCTGCTCGATCGCTTCGACGAGTAGCTTCAGCGCCGCCCGATTCTCGTCAAGATTCGGTGCAAAACCGCCTTCATCCCCTACTCCCGTGGCCAACCCCTGCTGCTTGAGGATTCCCTTAAGCGTCTGGAAGACCTCCGAGCAAGCGCGAACCGCCTCCCGGAACGTCTTCGCGCTCAACGGAACCAACATGAACTCCTGAATGTCGACGTTGTTGTCCGCGTGTTCGCCACCATTGAGAACGTTCATCATCGGGCGTGGTAGACAGGCTCGTCGTGCTCCGCAAAGGTACCGGAACAGCGGGATGCCGAGGCTGTCGGCCGCCGCATGGGCTGCCGCCAACGAGACAGCCAAGATCGCATTCGCACCGAGACAGCTCTTGTTCTCGGTCCCGTCCAACTCAAGCAGTAGCCCGTCGATTGCAGACTGGTTGAGTGCGTCCTGGCCGAGCAACGCCGGCTCGATGGTGTCGATGATGTGCTCGACCGCCTTGTCGACACCACGACCATGGAATCGCTCGAGATCTCCATCGCGAAGCTCCAACGCCTCGAACTTTCCCTTCGACGCGCCGGAAGGGACCGCCGCGCGGCCGAACGCCCCGTCTTCGAGAAAGACATCCGCTTCGACCGTCGGATTGCCGCGCGAATCAATGATTGACCGAGCTTCTATAGCTTCGATGAACATCCGATAATCCCCCCTCATGATCGGCTTCCAGTATAGTGAGCAGCGCTGGGATCGGCAACGCACTCGATACCTGGTTGCGCGTTCTCGCGAAGGGATCGATAATCCAGCCGATCGACGACACGGAGGAGATCCGATGAAGGTAGGCGAGCTTCGACAACGCTATCTCGAGTTCTTCAGCAGCCGGGACCACCGGATTCTTCCAAGCTCCCCGCTTGTTCCAAACGATCCGACGCTCTTGTTCACTTCGGCGGGGATGGTGCAGTTCAAGGACATCTTCGCCGGCCGAGCCAAGCCGCGGCACCCCCGCGTGGCGACCTGCCAGAAGTGCTTCCGAACAACCGACATCGCAAATGTCGGCAAGACAGCCTATCACAACACATTCTTCGAGATGCTCGGGAACTTCTCGTTCGGTGACTATTTTAAGCAGGGCGCCATTGAGCTTTGGTGGGAGTTGCTGACAAAGCAGCTCGACGTCCCCGGCGATCGTCTGACTGCCGCAGTCTATGAGGAGGACGACGAGGCCTACGCGATCTGGCTGGATGTGATCGGTCTCCCGGCAGAGCGCATCGTCCGCCTCGGCAAGGAGCACAACTGGTGGGGGCCCGTAGGCGATACCGGTCCGTGCGGCCCGGACTCGGAGATACATTTCGACGCCGGAGAAGACAAAGGCTGCGGTCCCGATTGCGCCGGACCTTCCTGCGACTGCAATCGGTTCAACGAGCTCGGGAACATCGTCTTCATCCAGTACGACCAGCAGAAGGACGGCCGCCTCGTTCCTCTCGATCACGGCTGCATCGACACCGGGATGGGGCTTGAGCGCACGAGTTCGATTCTTCAAGGGGTTGCGACCGTCTACGACACGGACGTCTTCCGCCCGATCGTCGAGGCAATCGAGGCGGCGATACCGCGTGTCTACGCCGACGGCGATGCCGAGTATCGCAACGCGATCGCCGACCATCTGCGCGCGAGCGTCTTCCTGCTCGCCGACGGCGTGATGCCGGGCAACGAGCGACAGGGCTACGTCTTCCGCCGGATCCTACGCCGGGCGATCCGTGCGAGCGAACGTCTTGAGCTCGCTCCGGGCTCGATGTCGAAGCTCGTCGACCCTGTCATCGAGAGTCTCGTCAACGTCTATCCGGAGATCGGGGGCGTTCGCGACCTTGGGGTCCGGCTGATCACCCGTGAGGAAGAGACGTTCCGACGCACGCTACGTGACGGCGAGCGGCGGCTGGCGAAGCTACTGGCCGATCTCGAAGAAGCCGGCGAGAAACTCCTTCCCGGAGAGCTTGCGTTTGAGCTGACCGACACCTACGGCTTCCCTCTGGAGATGACCGAGGAGATTGCCGCGGAGACCGATGTCGCTATCGACCGTGATGGGTTCGATCGAGCGCTCGAAGCCCAACGAACACGTTCCCGAGTTGACGTGGATGTCAAGTTGACCGCGGAAGCCGACGTCATTCCCGCTGGGAAGGCGCCGACAGCGTTCGTCGGGTACGGGGCATTGGAGATCGAGTCGGTGATCGAGAACGTGCTTCCAGGAGAGGAATCCTCATGTCGGATCGTTTTCCCCGAATCGCCGTTCTACGCCCAGGCCGGCGGACAAGTCGGCGACACCGGCCGAATTGTGAACCTGTCCCGCGGCGGAGAGGCCGAGGTTCATGATGTCGTTAAGAATGCGGCGAGCATCTTCCTGCATCGCGTCACCGTTGTGAGCGGCGCGTTCGAGATCGGCGACCGCTGCCGCCTAACCGTCGATCGCGATCGGCGATCGGGAATCCAGCGCAATCACACCGCGACGCACCTACTGCACGCCGCACTCCGAACCGTACTCGGAACTCATGTCAAGCAAGCCGGCTCTGAAGTCAACGACCACGAGCTTCGGTTCGACTTCTCCCACTTCGAACGGATGTCTTCTGAGGAGATCGCGCACGTCGAGGATCTCGCCAACGATGCCGTGCTTGCCGATCACGAGGTGACAATCTCCGAGGTCTCGCTTGAGGAGGCACAACAGCTCGGCGCGATCGGGCTGTTCGAGGACGAGTACCGCGGCAAGGACGTCGTCCGAGTCATCCGCATCGGCGACTTCAGCATGGAGCTGTGTGGCGGCACACACGTGTCACGAAGCGGGGAGATCGGCTTGATCAAGATCATCTCCGAGGAGTCGATCGCTTCTGGCGTGCGCCGGCTCCGCGCAGTTACCGGAACAGCAGTCCTCCGGCAATTCCGGCAGCAAGAGGCGTACCTCCATCGGCTTCGAGATGAGATCGGCGACGATCCGCTTGCGGTTGTGAGTCACTTGCGAGATGACCTGAAAATCGCGGGCGAACAGCTACAGTCCGTGGCCTCCGTGCAAGTGAATGACGTAGCTACGGAGCTGCTTGAGGCAGCGGAGGATATCGAGGGCACACGGATGATCAGCGGTCGAGTCGACCTGTCCGCCGACCAGTTGAAGGCACTCGCGGACACGATGGAGAACAAGGCGTGTCCCGCCGTTGTGCTGCTGGTCGGCAATGTGGAAGGAAGCGGCGTTTCCGTCTGCAAACGATCGAAGGATCTCGATACCATCGATGCTGGCGCACTGGTGCGAGCAGTCTCCAAGACGCTCGGCGGTGGTGGTGGTGGGAGCAAGATGTTCGCCCAAGGCGGAGGACCGCAGATCAAGCGCCTGGATGAAGCACTCGCACAGGGAGCCAAGGCTATCCGAGACGCACTGCTGCAGTGAGTGAGACAAGGGAAGCTGAAACCCGCCCCGCTGTCTTCTATGCCGTTAACCGCACCGGCATGCAGACGTAGAGGTACCCGTGGTCGCTCGCCGCTGGCGTGTCGCCGGCCGGCTCAACCAGACCCGCCTTCAGCGGGTCGGAGAGCCAGATGGCGACTTCCTCCGAATCCATCCGCTTCAGCGCATCGATCAGGTACTCTGCAGAGAACCGTATCTCGATCGGCGCAGAGGGGGCTTTCTTGAGCCGCACGCGCTCCTCCGCCTCGCCCTTGTTCCGCGATGCGGAGTCGATGCGAACCGCGCTCTCGTCCGCGCTTGCATGGAGTGTAATTGCACCGGAGTCCTCCGCAGCAGTGATTTCGATGCGTTGCAGCGCTTCGAGTAGCGCTCGCCGATCGAACACAAGGGAGACCGGGTTGTCCTTCGGAATCACACGCTCGAAGTCGGGGAACTCCTCAGCGATCGTTCGCGCCATGAAGGTTACGCCGGCGGCGTGGAAGAAGAGCTGCCCTTCGCCGCGGTAGAGCTCGACCGTTTCGGCATCCAGCTGTCCAAGCACCCGATCGAGATCGGTTAGGACGCTCGCCTCGATCAAGTACTCACCCTCCTCGACCAGCTCCTCGATGCCGATCGACTTCATCGCCATTCGGAACCCATTCGCCGACACCATGTTCAACTGGTCGGCCTTCAGGACCAAGTCCACACCTGTGAGACTCAAACGCGTCGTCTGTCCTGCGCGAAGCGCCGCGAACGCCGTCTGCTCAAGTCCTCGATGGAATTGGTCGATCCGGACGGAAGCCACCTTCGCCGCCGGCAGAGGCGCAACCTCGGGGAAATCGTCGCTCGGTAGGGTCGGCAAGTCGAACGTCACTTCGCCACACCGGACCTTCACCGTCGTCACTTCTCCCGCCTCCGTGCTCAAGCTGATTCGCTCGTCCGCCGGAAGGTGGGTCGCGATCTGATTGAAGACTGCTCCATTCAGGACAACGGACTCGTCCGCCGCGTTGTTCTCAATCGGGATCTCACAGCGGACCGCGCGTTCCAGATCTGTCGCCTGCAAACACAGCTGATTTCCCGTGATCTCGAGTTTCAGCCCCGCAAGAATCGGCATGCTGCTGCGAACCCCGAGAGCATGGCTCGCGAGGCGAACCCCGAAAACCAGATCGTTCTTCAAACACACGAAATCCATCGATGCCTCCCTTGCCGTCGGCTCGTTTACAGTTTCTGTGGAGTTCATGATACTCCACTAGAACTCGGGTTGGCAAAGCTCACAGGCCCAGCCGAAGCGCCACATCGTCGCCGATCTCCCCAATGGATCGGGTCCCATCGAGCACATGCACAGTCGGGTCTCCAGCCGTCAGCTCGAGGAATCCTTGGCGGACGCGACGATGGAAGTCAATCGCTTCGACTTCGATTCGATCTCCACGGCCTGCCTTGCGACGCATTGTGTACTCCTCCGGCACGTCAATCAGAAACGTGACGTCGGCTCGCAAGCCTTGTGTCGCGCTCTCGTTGAGCTGCCGGATCAGGTCAAGATCCAGCCCTCGGCCGTATCCCTGGTATGCCAGGCTCGAAAGCCGATACCTCGAAGCGATAACCGTCTTGCCAGCCCGCAATGCAGGCAGGATGACCTCGTGCGTGTTCTGAGCACGGCCGACCATGAACAAGAGGAGTTCGGAGAATGGGAGCAGTGCGTGGTGCTTTCGCTCAAGAAGGACCTCCCTCAAACTCTCGGCAATCGGCGTTCCGCCGGGCTCCCTGGTACTCACCACATCGACTCGCGCGTCGATCAGACGATGAGCCAGCAGCTTGGCCTGTGTCGATTTTCCCGACGCGTCGAGCCCCTCAAACACGATCAGCTTGCTTGCGAGATCGATGGCCCTCACCTCCAAGTAGCACGTGAAGAACAATCAAGGCGGCGCCCACCGTAATGCAAGCATCGGCCAGGTTGAACACGGGAAATCCTCGGATCTCAAAGAAGTCAAGCACATAGCCGTACGACAATCGGTCAATCAGGTTGCCGAGTGCCCCGGCGAGGACCGTCGCCATTCCAATCCGTACAAGGATCCCGCGCACTCGGCCGAACAAGAGGAGCATGATGAGAACGATGGATGCAATCCCTGAGGCAGCAACGAGCAGCGAGCTGCTCCCTGGGTAGAGGCCAAATGCAGCGCCAACATTGTGAACACGTGTCAGGCGAATGGATTGTCCAAGCAGAGACACCGGCTCGCCGACGGCAAGAGATGTCGCCGCCCACCATTTGGACAGGCGATCAAAGAAGACCAAGCCGGATGTGAGAAGCACGTATGGGATTCGATCCATGCTGCGTCAGCCTATCCCGTGTCCCGGTCCGCGTCAAGCACCGTGCTGTGTGTCCGCATTGCAGCTATCCTCCGCGTCGAATACCGTTCGTTCAGGATGAGAGGAGGAGCCTATGCGTCAGGTTCGATTCGTGCACCCGTCCGCAGGAATGCCGGCAGTCGGTGAGCTTGTCGGAGACGACGTTCATACAGATGGCAACGCGTATCCGGTCTCGGCTGTCCGCCTTCTCGCCCCTTGCTCCCCGACGAAAATCGTCTGCGTAGGGCGCAACTATGCCGCCCATGCAGAAGAGCTGGGGAACGAGGTCCCGGAGAGCCCGCTGCTGTTCCTCAAGCCCCCGTCGGCCGTCATCGGCCCTGGAGAGACGATCCGTCTCCCAAACAGCTGCGAGGTCCACTACGAGGCGGAGCTCGCTGTGGTGATCGGTACGCATTGCCGCAATGTCCCGGCAGACCAGGCTGGCGATGTCATTCTTGGGTACACATGCCTGAATGATGTCTCCGATCGCGTTGCCCAGAGATGGGAGAAGAACTGGGTTCGCGCCAAGGCGTTTGATACGTCGGCGCCGATCGGACCGTTGATCGTCAGCGCCGATGAGATCGCGGGGCCGTTTCACGTCATGCTGCGACTGAACGAAGAGGTCAAGCAGGACGGCTGGACAAGTTCTCTGATCTTCTCCATTCCTCAGCTAGTCGAGACGATCACCGCGTTCATGACACTTGAACCCGGTGACATCATCGCGACCGGAACGCCTGCAGGAGTCGGCCCCCTAGCGCCGGGAGATGTCGTCGAAGTATCGATCGATGGGATCGGAAGCTTGAGAAACCCCGTCGCAACGGGCTAGACGACTTGGCCTGCAAGCCTGAGCTATCGCCGCGCCTCAATGCGCCAATCGCTACCGACCTCGCCGTGACGAACACGCTGCATGCCAAGTTTGGCAAGCACGCGTTGCGACTCGCACCGTACGCCGGCACAATGCAATCATCTTGACCACGAAACAGGTTGTGCTCGTAACCGGCGCGTCGTCGGGAATAGGCAGGGCGTGCGTGGATCTCCTTGCCGAGGAAGGGTACGTCGTCTACGGAGCCAGCCGCAATCCCGATCGGATCTGCCCGCCACCCGACGGATGGACGCCCATCCGCATGGACGTCGCCGACGATCGGTCTGTCGAAAACGGTGTCGAGACCATCCTGCAGACTGAGCACCGCATTGACGTTCTCATCAACAACGCCGGCGTCGGCCTCGCCGGAGCCATCGAAGAGACGCCGACTGAGGAGGCTATGGCGATTCTGCAGACCGACTTCCTTGGCATGTTGCGCACCTGCCGCGCGGTGCTTCCCGCAATGCGCGAGCAAGGAGATGGGCGAATCCTCAACGTCTCGTCTCTCGCCGGGCGGATCGGCCTTCCGTTCCAGGGGATCTACAGCGCAGCCAAGTTCGCCGTCGAGGGGCTTTCGGAGGCTCTTCGTATGGAGGTACGCCCATTCGGGATCCATGTCGTCCTCGTCGAACCCGGAGACATCCGAACCCCATTCACCGACAACAGGGCCTTTGTGCATGGCATGGAGTCGTCCCCGTATGCGGAGCGCATGCACCGGGCGATCCAAAAGGCGGACGCCGATGAGCGTGCCGGACCGGGACCTTTGATTGTCGCACGTCAGATCCGTCGCATCCTCGCTACACGATCTCCTCGGGCCCGCTTCACCGTCGGCGAGCTCTTCCAGCGCATGGCAGGCCGTCTCAAGGAGCTCCTCCCTGACCGCTGGTTTGAGTTCTTCCTTTCGATGTACTACCGCCTCCGATAGCACAGAACAGTTTCAGGCTTCCCGGGATACGTGCTCGCAAGGCAGACTGCTTCACCCACGCGTTGCTCGGATACGAGCCAGCCGGTAACGTCTCCCCATCATGACAGATCACTCGAACCGCGCCCGCACGTTGCTGATCTTCGACCTCGACGGAACGCTCTATCGGACGGAGTCGTCGTTCGTACCCACCATGCGATCAGTGTACGAGGAATACGGGGTTCCCTACCCTTCTGATGAAGCTATCTTGGGACAAGTGGGTGAGCCGTTCTCGACATTCCTCGATTGGCTGGGAGGACAAGGATTTCCCGTCGATCGGGCTGAGGTCGCGCACCGGATCACGGAACTGGAACTCGCCTCGATCGAACACCACGGCAATCTGTTCGACGGCGTCGAGGAGACGTTGCGTGTATTGCGAGATGCCGGACATGCCATCACACTGTGCACCAACGGGGACATGCTCTACGCCGAGCGCGTTCTTTCGTCGTGTGGGATCCTTGAGCTGTTCGACGCTTTGCAGACGAACGAGATCGACGGAACGACGAAGATCGAACTGGTTCGCGAACTTCTCGTGCAGGTGAATCATAGCCTAGCATTCATGGTCGGCGATCGATACCACGACATGGAGGCTGGCCGCGCCAATGGCTGCACCGTGATCGCCGCGGCGTATGGCTACGGCACCGCGGAAGAGCTCGCCAACGCCGACCGACAGATCAGCTTGTTCCCGGAGCTTCTCTCCGTCCTGGGATAGACCGGCCCGTGGGCGCAATCCTCTCTCGCAGAAGTCGCGAGCCCCTCCACTGGCTATGATGGGCATGCGGCAGCACACTGCGGGAGGCTCAGTGATGAGACGCGTTGGCTGGATAGTTGGCGGGATGGTGGGGCTCCTCCTTGCAGTCTCTGGTATCGCCGATGAGACGGCAACCGGACTACTCACCTCAAGCCAGCTGGCTCACCCCGGCTATACGCTGATCGCACCGATCTCGTCCACGGCGACGTACTTGATCGACCTTGAAGGGAACGTCGTTCACCGCTGGGAGAGCGACGCGGAGGCGGGAAATGCCGCTTACCTGTTGGAGAGCGGGAACCTCCTCCGGAGCGAACAGCTGGCTCCCAACGGCACCAGGACATTCGATCGGGGCGGAGCCGGGGGACGGGTTCGTGAGATCGCGCCGGATGGCACCATCATATGGGAGTTTGTGCACTCCAACGCGGCCGGGCGTCTTCACCACGATGTTGAGGCTCTTCCGAACGGGAATGTCCTGATGATCGCATGGGAAGCGAAGTCATCCGAGGAGGTGATTGCCGCCGGGCGAGATCCCCTTTTGCTTCAAGATGGCGAACTCTGGCCCGATCGAATCATCGAGATCGAGCCGATCCTTCCAGAGGGCGGTCGTGTCGTCTGGGAGTGGCACGTGTGGGACCACTTGATCCAGGACCACGATCCAACCAAGGAGAACTACGGAGACGTTTCTGCCCATCCGGAACTGATCGATCTGAACTTCGCGTCCGGCGGCGGACCGGCCGATTGGAACCACACCAACGCCATCGCGTACGACGCACAACTCGACCAGATCGTCGTGTCGGTCCATGAGTTCAGCGAAATCTGGATTCTCGATCACTCGACGACCACGGAGGAGGCAGCTGGCCATGCTGGCGGCAAGGCAGGCAAGGGCGGAGACCTGCTCTACCGATGGGGAAACCCCCAGGCGTACGGTGCTGGGACACGACGCGACCAGATCCTCTTCGGACAGCATGACGCTCACTGGATCGCGCCCGGGCTTCCTGGGGCGGGGAACCTTCTTCTGTTCAACAACGGCTTCAACCGACCAGGGGAGAAGTGGTCTTCTGTCACGGAGATCAAGGCTCCAGCGGATTCGGAAGGAACGTATTCGCTCCGGGCTGGCATGGCGTACGCGCCCCGTCTTCCGTCGTGGCGATACGCGTCGGCAGACATCTACTCGCCGAACATCTCCGGCGTTCAGCGACTCGGAAACGGCAACACGCTAATCTGTAGCGGTGCGAGTGGCCGGCTGACCGAAGTGACACCGCATGGAGACATCGTTTGGATCTACGTGAACCCGTACGCAACGGGGCAGGGAAGCAAGCTTCGCCGGGAGGTGTTCAAGGTCCGACGCTACGATTCCGATCATCCAGGAATCCTTGCACTCCTCGAGACCTAGACGGTGCCCTTCATTGAAGGAGGCAGACGGTGACGCCACCTGATTGGATCGACGTATCGAATCTGCCATTCAGCAGTCTGCTTCTGCTCGAGCACGTTCAGCTCAGCTGGTTCCCAGGGTGGGTCTCCGAACGGAATCTCGGCCTCGCGCTTCAAGCGAACCCTGTTGTCGAACGAACCCTGCGCACGAAATGTCCTGAGATCACCGCGTGGTTGGATCGTGTACTCGAGGAGGCTCCAGCGAGCGCCGACCCCTTATCCATCCGCAAGGAGGAGGAGATGGTGATGCGCCAAATCAACGACCTGCTCGTCTACGTCATCGACCCGGCGCTCTACGATGCTCAACCGTTCCTCGGATGGAACTCGAGTGAGCTCAGCAACCTTGTGGATTTCGCCGGCAAGGTTGTCCTCGACATCGGAGCCGGAACCGGGAGATTGGCACTCGTTGCGGCGGCCACGGCCGCTGCAGGCTTCGCCGTCGAGCCGGTGGGCAACCTACGTCGATACATGAAGGAGAAGGCCCGGCGGGCCGGACACTTGAATGTCTATCCGATCGACGGATTGGTGACCGACATCCCCTTCCCCAACGAGTTCGCCGACATTACGATGGGCGGTCACGTGTTCGGAGATCTGCCGGAGCAAGAGATCCGTGAGGTTCTTCGGGTCACCAGACGCGGTGGCATGGTCATCGCCTGCCCCGGGAACGGGGACAGCGACAACGAGACACACCGCGCCTTCGTTGAGCACGCCTTCGAGTGGTCCCGGTTCGAGGAGCCGCAGGACGGGACGAAACGCAAGTACTGGAAGACCGTTCCGCGGAGCTAGCCAATCGGCCGGCAGAGCGTCTCGCGGATTCTCATTTCGAAGAACCGGTTCGCGTGCGATGCCCTGAGGACAACGGCCGTATCCGCGCCGCGGCCGGTCCCGCCAACGCAGATCACATCGCAATCGGTCGGGATCAGTCCCGCATCGGCCGCCATCACGGCAATCTCGACACAGACCTTCATCCCCTCTCCGAACAGACGCAGCGTGTGAGCAATGAGTTCCACAGGCGTTGCGCCGCCGAATGACTTCGAGATCGCCCTGCCGACGCCGCTCAACGCATGCATCCCAGTTAGCAATACGCCACCGGCATCGGAAATCGCCGCTGCATGATCCGGCTCAAGCTGGTTCTCGTCGCCAGCCTTGAAGCCCGCGTGGTGCGTCACGCACACCACATCGACATTCGCGTCTCGTAGTGCATGAGCGAATAGGGCACCGGTCCGGCCGGTCGTCGTGGCAACCACGATATGGGCAATATCCCCGCGTTCCACCCGCTCCTTGGCCAATTGCACAACCTCATCTGTCCAGCGCTCATCCTTATTCTCGAACCAGCGTGCCATCGACGTCCTCCTGTTCTCGATTGGCGGGATCCCAGCGATCGGATCGCATGATACGTGAGGTAGCCTGCGGATTGCTATCGGTGCCCGTGCGAGACGCCAAGACCGGGAACCCGGACACGGTGTTCCAACACCGTCAGCAGCCTTGATACGATGATCACAGTCACGAGGTAGATCGCCGCCACAACAGCATGCACTTCGAATGTCCGCGCCGTGCTGCGCGCCGCTGTCCAAGCAAGGCCCGCCTCATCCGATCCGATCGAGCCAGTGCGAAGTCTCTCCGGGGGTTCGCAAGTGGATGAGGTCCAGGTGCTGATGCTCCGGTTGTGCGAAGATCGCCGGGTAGTTCCGACGTCGGACCCAGTAGCTCTTCAGGCACCAGACAAGGATCGAGCCGCGCGAGAAGAACGAGATGCGCCAGCTCTCACGGCAGCCGCTCCACAGCTCCCGTTTCGTGGCTGCCCGCTGGATCGTTCTCCACAGAAGCTGTAGGAAGACGCGCGGGAAGCTGTAGTCGAGCCAGACCACAGTGTCGGCCCGTGGCCAGACGATCCGCCGCGTCCGGCTGTAGTTGCCGTCAAGCACCCAACGTTCGCCCCGCGTAGCTCGATCGACCTTGGGAAGAAACTCCTCGTCAGGCGTTTCTCCCCATTCCGGCTTCCAGAAGAGGGCATCGAGTTCGATATGCGGCAGGTCGAGCCGCCGCGAGATCTCCGCCGCAACGGTCGTCTTCCCTGAACCCGTCGTTCCCACAACGTTGATTCGCAGGCCCGTTCGATCGTCCTGCACCATGTGCTTCCTCCCTCACGTTGGACCCTGATGGAGGGTTGATCTTTGCCAAGTTGAAGCACATCCGCAACCCGTGCCTTGGACGGTATGAGACTAGCTGTCTGTGTCGGGGGACACCTGGCCGACTGGCGCGAGGTAAAGCGGGATCTCGTCGTACCCGTCGACGCCGACCAACTCGTCGAGCAGGTCCTGCTGATACGCCACCGTCGCGCAGGTCCCGAGGCCGATCGCCTCACAGGCAAGATAGAGATTCTGGCAGATGTGTCCGACGCTGATCAGGAGGTCTTTCAGTGAGTCGTCGCCGTAGCGATACTCGGTGCGGTACGGGCGTGCGGTCCAAATGAAGACCGCTGCTGCCTTCCCAACGTACGGCTGGCCATTGCACGCTACGGTCAGCCGCCGCGGAAGATCGTTCTGCGGGCAAGGCAGCGGCAGCAGCTGATGCTCGAGCGCCAGATACCGGTAGATCCCCCGCTTCAAGCCATCGACGCGGTGGGCGAAGATGTACGTCTCGAACGGGTGCATCCCACCGCCGGACAGCACGTTCCGTAACGTCACCAGCCCATCACGGATCAAGCCACGGACACCCTGCGTCGCCCACAACAGAAACGCGAGTTCGCGCAGCAACAGGGGCTCATCGTTGAACAATCTGCGGCTTTCGCGGTCCGCGATTGCATCAACAAGAGACATTGCAGATGTCGACCGGCACTCCTCGTGCATAGGGAGGGCAATCGTTTCCGCTCCATCCGGGCATGGCTTCTCGATCGGCGGAATCGGAAGTCCTTTCATCATGTCCGTTTCCATCTCCGACATCCCCGGCAACGTCTGGTTCCGCAGATACTTGCGATACGCTTTCATCGTCACCCTCCCTCAACAACAGATGTCTGCATCGAGTACGTCGCGCCTCCCCGCCTTTTGGTTCACGTACGCCTTATGAGCAAGCGGCCGCGGATCGCATAGGCGATCTGCGGCCGCTTGCTTTGTCCGAAGAGCTGACCCGTTTACGGAGTGAGCCCCTCGATCCGGATCGTCCCGTTGCTCGTCCGCAACTCCAATGTCACATCCGCCGGCGGATTGAGCTGTGCGCTCCAGTCGTCGCCCTCAGTGTCGCCGACCAGAGGCAACCCGGAGCGGATCTTCCCTGTACTCGTGCTCGCATCGAACGCGATCGACGCATCGAGCGGTACGCGAACTGTGACACTGCCATTGCTCGTACGAAGCCGATTTCCACCGGCCATAGGACTCCCGATGTAAGAGATGCTTCCGTTGCTTGTCTCCCCATCGATCGTGCCGGTAGCCCCCTCAACCCACAATTCGCCGTTCGATGTGTCCAGGTGCATGTCTCCGGCAAACTGGACGACCTCAATCCGCCCGTTGCTCGTGTCGACAGCCAGCGAGCCGGTCGAATCGTAGACATCGACGGCTCCATTTGATGTGTCAAGAACGATCGTTCCGTCGATGCCCTCCACGTCAATTGCACCGTTGGATGTATCGACCTCGACGCGTGTCTCGATCGGCACGATCACATCGAACCCGACGCCGCTGTATCGCCGCACGTCGGCATCCTGCTCGCCCGAGCGATAGCGGAGTGTGATCCGATTCCCAACCTGTTCGACGTAATACACAATCCGGTCGACTCTATCCTGCGCTTCCTCAAGCGTCTCGCCTTTGCTCCGGAGCGTCGTCGTGACCGAGACGTTCTGAATCCCTTCCACGCCTTGGACAGACACGCTGCCATTTGATGTATCGACATCGAGGGTGAGCGGCTGCTCGTACGCCAACTCCTCCAACTCAACCCGTGTCGCCGATACATTCGCCCGGCCGAACACCCCGGCGACATCCTCCTCCTCGCATCCGCCGAGGAGCAGTGCCACCGTGATCAGTCCGAGGATCCCCAGCGCAAGCCGTGTTCTTCTCCTATTCAATCCAACCACCTCGCGTTCAAATGCTACCAAGAATCTCAATCGATGCGTTGCTCGTCTCAAGCGTCAGCATCGCCGTTGCCGGCGGGTTGAGCGCCGCGCTCCATTCCTTTCCATCCGTGTCGCCAATCAGCGGCAGGTCTGTGCTGATCGATCCATTGCTCGTCGACGCCTCAATCATCACCGATGCGTTGGTCGAAAGCATGATACTGATCGCTCCATTGTGCGTGCTCATTCGGTGGTCAACTCCATCGACAAGCGCCCCCGAGAACTCAATCCGTCCATTGGATGTTTGCGCATCGACGACGGCAACGACGTCCTCCATCTCGATTCGCCCGTTGCTCGTCTCGAGCGACAGGATTCCCTCGTAAGTGTCAATCGAGATCGCGCCGTTGCTCGTTTCCGCATCGACTTCGCCGACTGCGTTGGAGACGTCGATTGCGCCGTTGCTCGTATCAAGATCCAGGATCCCCACGATATCCGAGACTTCGACGCTTCCGTTCGATGTGTCAACCTCCACATCCATGGTCGTCGGAACGGTGATCGCGAAATCGACGCCGCTGTAGCGACGCACGTCCCACGGGTGCGCGGTCGCATCGTAGCTGAGTTCAACATGATTCCCGTTCTGCGTCATCTCGACGACGATCTTTGCCGCTCGGTTGGCCGCCTCGATGAGAGAGTCGCCACGCGATCGGATCGTTGCGATCACCTCGACGGTCGTCTGTCCCTCAATGCCCTGGATCGTGACGCGGCCGTTCGACGTATACACATCGAGATCGACGGCACCGGTCACCGCGAAGCTCTCCGGTAGCGTCCTCGTGGCCTCGTGAATCGGAAGCTCAACGCATCCAGTCAAGGCAATCGCTGCGCCGATCAGAACCACAACACTCAACCAAGTCCTCATTGTCCGTTTCATTGTTCCCTCCGTACGTGTCTCTATATCGCTCGACTACTGCACGCCGCGGAGTTCGATCCGTCCGGATCTCGCGACCAATATGAGCGTCGCAGCGGCCGGTGCATTCAGTGTCGCAACCCAATCCTCTCCGTCCGTGTCGCCCTCCAACCTGAGATCGTCTGTCTCGATTCCCGCGCTTGCCACAGCATCGATTGTGATCGATAGGTCGATCGGCAGTTCGATCTCGAGGTCCCCGCGACCCGTCTCGATCCGGTGTTCAGCGTCGCCTAGGCGGCCACTGAACGCGATGTCGCCGTTGCCCGTCTTCGCATCGACCGTACCGTCTGTTTCCGTCATCCGAATCCGGCCGTTGCTCGCGTCAAGCCGCAACATCCCACTCATTCGCGCCGCATCGATCTCCCCATTGTTCGTGCGTGCATCGAACCGTCCGACAATGTCGCTTGCCGTAATGGAGCCGTTTCCCACCTCGATCGAGATATCCGCTCGAGGTGGCATGATCACCTCAAACTCGACACTGCCGTGCTCCCGTATGCTCTCGGGTTGCTCGGTCCCAGCGTAGCCAAGCACGATGCGGTCTTGCACTCGATCCGTGTGGACGATCATCTCGTCCACACGACTCTCGGCCTGCTCAAGCGAGGCGCCTAGGTTCCGAAGCGTCATCGTCACCTGAACCTCGGTCAGATCCTCCTGCCCACGTACCGTCACTATGCCGTTCGATGCGGAGATCTCCACCGTCGGCACATCGGGTACGGGGAACGAGATGCGGCGGATCTCACTGCTCTCATGCGTCGCGTTCGAGCGACCGTCACCGCAGCCGCTCAGCAAGAGCACGACGACCGCGAACCCAAGCGTGATGCACCCTATGGCATGGCCCCGCTTCATTGTCTCCTCCCTCTCCGAGCCGCCATCATCTCGCCGCTACAACGTCCCGCCGACGATCTGCCAGACGAGGGCAGCGGAGAAGAGCATCCCCACACCCCGCGAGGTCCAGCTCGCGGTCCCCGTCCACAGTCGAAATGCCCAGAACCCAACGAGTGCAACCAGCGCCACGCGTATGACAATCAAGAATGCATGGGTCATGCCTCCACCTCCTGCCAGATCCGACCGGCAATCACCAGCATCACTGCCGCCAACGCGAGCATGATCAGCAGCGGCTCAAGCGGCACACCGAGATACAGGAACCTGTCGATCTCCAACACGGCCTCCGGATCGGGCTGTCCAAACCGTTCGATCAGCGCCGCCGGCGCGTTTGCGAACAGCCGCCAGCCCGGAAGCGAATACGACACCCGCACGATGCCTTCACCCAACCAGCGGAAGACGAACGGCGTTCCCAAGAGCATCACCGTTCCCGGGACCCATCCGGGACCCGAGACCCGATAGGCGCTGATGAACACCATCAGGAGCAACGTCCACGCCAACAGCGGCAGGACGGTGATGCACATTGCGTAGAACGGCACCGCAAGAACCAGCTCGATAAGCGTCGTCGGATCGAGGTGAATCCCGGCAAGCGCCATGATCCACCAATACAAAAAGCCGATCGTGATGAAGTAGACCAAAGCCACGCCGATCGCATAGAGGTATCGCGCAGCGACATGCGTGTACCCGCTCGGCGGCGTCAGCAGCAGGACCTGATACTGCCCATGCCGTGTCTCGGCACGGATCCGCCCGATCATCAGACAGAGGACGAACACCCCGACCGCCGCGGCCATCGCCAACAGGCCGGCGCGGATGCCGAGCCGCTCGCCGACTTCCATGACGCGAACCTGCTTGATCCCCCACGCCCAGAATGCGAGGGACCCCAACAATGAGGCCATCCACACCCAGCTTCGTCGGTGCTCCAGCCAAAGCAACGTTCTGAGGCTCTTCATGCGAGCACCTCCTTGAACGTTTGCACGACGCTCCCGCCCTGCTGTCGAAGCTGTTCGGCAGGCACGTCGAGCGCCAGCCGTCCGTCACGAAGATAGATCGCCCGCTCGAACAACCCCTCCGCTTCGGCCACCTCATGCGTCGATAGGAGGATCGTCTCATCGGTGTGCCATTCGCGGACAAGCGACATCAGAATCTTCTCCCGCGATAGGAGATCGATCCCAGCGAGAGGCTCGTCGAGCAGGTAGAGCTTCGCACTCCGTGCCAGCGCCATCGCCAGGCGGAGCCGTCCTCGTTCTCCTTTTGACATTGCCTTCGTTTTTCGCCTGGGGACATCGAGCACATCGAGCAGCTCGTCAAACCGATGGGGCTCGAAGTCCGGATACAGGCCTGTCATGAGCCGGCACGCATCGCGTGGCGTCATCCACGGCCAGAGCGTGTCCGTCTCGCCGAGGAAGACAGTACGCGACCGGTTGCCGCGAGCCGATCCGCCGAATACCGTCAGCGTTCCCGCCGTCGGAAACAGCAGACCAGCAATCAGCTTAAGCATCGTCGACTTCCCGCTCCCGTTCAGTCCGAGCACACCGACGATCTCCCCCTCAGGGAAGTCAAGCGAAAGGTCGCGCACGCCCTCGGTCGTTCGATAGCGCTTGGTCACGTTCTGCAATCTAGCCAGCATCCCATGCCTCCTTCAGCGCAGCCATCGCTTCTGCATTCTCGACGCCGAGCTGCCTCACCTCGTTCACAAACGTCTCGGCAATCTCCTTCAGCATGTCCATCCTCATGGTCTCCACCGGCGCATCCTCCTTCACGAACGTCCCGAGTCCGCGTCGCTTCTCGATGATCCCCTGTGCCTCGAGTTCCCCGTAGGCGTGAACGATCGTGTTTGGATTCACGCTCAACGTCGCCGCCAGATCGCGGGCTGAAGGCAATCTCCCCCCGGGCACAAGATCCCCACGTGCCAACTGCATGCGGACGTTCTTCCCAATCTGCTCGAAGATCGGCCCTGCATTCAGATCGAGGACCCACGTCTCCGCCGTCATGTCGTCATCCCTATCTGTTGCATATGTCCCTCGTTTCGTCTTCCGGCGATCCATCTCGTCATCCGGTCACTCCACTCTCTCGTACGTGGCGATGATTTCCCCTTTGTACTCCACTTGCCCGGCCGCGAACGGCCCGCTTTCCCCCTGCCCCACCAGAAACAGATTCGGGTCGTTCCCCGACACGAGGCGCGTCGGCGTCACAGCCGTGAACACCTGGCACGCGTCGCCGACCGGGATTGCTGTGATCCGGCCAGCATCCGCCATCAACTCGATCTCCAACGGCAAGCCGACCGCGGCGTCCTCGGCTCGGAGGGTATACCGCCCGACCCACCGGGCCGCTTCGGTGTCACTCAGCTTGAGATCATCCGCCGTCACCGGACGTGGCCCGAACGGCCCCGCTACATGCAGCTCGATCGATGTTCTTCGATCATCGGGGAATGCCTCGTAGTGCGCCCGCAGCAACTGGTACGCGAGATCGTTCCTGCCAATGCCGGCGTACAGCTTCCGGTACGTCCACAGCTCGCCGCTCGCCAACTCGCGAAGCCGAGCGTCTTCGATCGCCGCGAGCTGTGCGACGATTGCGTCGGTTCCGGCCGCCCAATCCATCTTCGGGTACTTCGTCCTCAAGCATGGATCCAAGACAAACGCCTTGTAGAACGCCAGCGCCACCGGCGACCCCAACACGGAGACATCTGGCATTCCCAGACCGAACGGCCGGCTGAGGTTCTGCGTGTTCGCCAGGACGATGAACGTCAGATCCATCTCCGGCACCATCAGGAACAGCGTCGAGTACGCGCCGTAGCCGTAGTGCCAGATCAGCCTCGTTTCATCGACCGTCTCGGTGAACCATCCGAGCCCGTACGGCCCGAACATCCCCGAGTTGAGCACCGTCGGCGCGAACATCTCCGCCTTCGTGTCCTTGGAGACCAACTCGTTGTCCTCAATCGCAGCGGCAAAACGCGCCAAGTCGGTCACGGTCGAGATCAGACCGGCCGCCGCGTTCGCGTACGTCGGTACGGAAGCCGGATACAGCTCGTAGTCGCTGTCGTACTGGTACGGTACCGCCGCATCATCGTAGACATGCAGATACGCCTGCTCTGGATCGTCCAGCGACAGTGCCGCTTCGTAGTACGCGAGTCCGCAGCCGCCGATGTTGAGCGCTGTGTCGTTCATCTCCAGCGGTTCCAGGATCTCGCGGCGCAGCACGGAACGAAACGAGTCGCCGTATAGCTGCTCGATCACTGTGGTGAGACTCGAGTACCGGTCGCCGCTGTATCGATACCGGCTTCCCGGCACACCCTCCGACGTATGCGACAACAGATGCCGAACGGTGATCGCATCGTTTCCGAGATCGATCCCGAACTCGGACGCCGGCGTATCCAGGTCGAGGTGCCCGCCTTCGGCAAGCTTCATCAGCAGGGTCGCCGCAAATGGCTTCGTCACCGATGCCAGGCCGTATGGGGTTTGCGGCGTCGCTGCGATCTGATTCTCCACGTCCGCGATGCCAAAGCCCTGCGCCCAGATCACTTCGCCATCCCGCACGACGGCTGCCGACAGTCCTGGAATGCGCAGTGCCTCTCGAATCGATGCGATCTGCGTCTCGAGTTGAGTCAGCGCCATTTGTCGCTCCTTCGCCTCGACCCACTCGAGCGCCATCCGCATCTCCGTGTTCGGATCGAAGCCATACTCCGCCAGCTCCGCGTACGTCATCTCTACGTCAACCGGCCACACACGCCCCCGCTCCAAGTCTTCTGGAGAGGAGACGTACCAGTTATGCGAAACAATCCCCTGGATCCCCGTGTGATCTAGGGTCCAGATCAGCCCCTCACCGAACGTGTTCGCCGCCTGCGCCGACGGCGTACCAACGAGTGTCGCCCCGGCCCAATCGAGATACTGCATCAGTGTGAACCCCGAGCTGTAGGTCCGCGGCCGGACAAGCGCAATGACGTTCCTCGGTGTATGCGTCCCGCCGTACGTTCCGGCAGCGAGTTCTGCCGCGAACTCGGGAAAGTCGGTGTACCGACTGGCGACCAGGGCGTGTCCTTGCTCCTCTGCCAGCTCGTCGAGGGTCATGCCCAGCTGTGCGGCATACGCTTCGTAGAAGTCGTGATGATCGGTCACCTTGTAGTCGCCAACCTCGAACGGGAAGCTGTGCTGCGCGCTCTGCTCAGCCAGTTCGGCATCCGAGTAGAACTTCATCTCCAGCGGTCCAACCCGTTCGATCTGTCCTCCTCCAGCGAGGATCGATCGGCTCGCAGCCTCGTGCAACCCGTCCATGCCGTACAGGAAATAGACAAGGATGTCGGCCATCAGCGACGCGCCGCCCATGTCATTCCGCAGATCGATCAGCAGGGTCTCCGTGCCCGCCGCCTTCATGTCGACAATCAGCTGACGGAAGACCTCCGTCGCCGACGGCGTCGATGCCCACTCCGCATCCGAGATGTCCTCGGGTCGGCGGCCGCCAGTGCGACCGAGCACCTCGCGATAGGCTGTCATGTCGTCGACACGCAGAATCGCGATCTCGCGGTCGTCGTCAAGGAAACCGGTCGCGAATCCGTACGGACCGGCATCGATCATCTCAAGCGCCGTCTCCGGGTATCGGAGAATGCCGGCGTAGTGCGTCGTGCGGAACGATCGCTCGACGAGGGATCCATCCGGAAGCCGAAGCGTCACATCGATCGTAGCGCAGTCCGTCCACTCGGGGATCAGATCGTGGAGGTATGCACGGTACCAGAGGCCGTCGAGCAACCAGAGCAGATCGTGGAGCTCGTTCTCGATACCACGCAGCTGCCGCTGTCGTTGGCGGAGCTTGTCGAGCGTCACACCTTCGACCGACACGAGCGTCGCGCCGAGCAGCTCCCGGTCACCATGGGCAACGACCGCCGCAACGTACAGCGACTGCTCGACGATCTCGAACCGAAGCGGAATGCCGCCGGGCAAAGCACGATCCAACGCGTACCGTGCCCAAACATCGGTGTGCCCATCGCCGACCGAGGCAACGAACGGGACCAGCAGGCGCGAGAATGCCTCGGCCGTCATTCCGTCCTCGGGGATGCTCGCCAGCATCTCCTGAAAGCGGAGATGGAAGGCGATCTTGCCGCCGCCGTGAACATACGGATCCGGATGGTTCTCCTCGAGGATCGCCAGCAGCTGCCGCGCGTCCTCGATCAGCTCCTGGTGGCTGTAGACCTGGCCTAGTGTTGCCAAGCCAGCCATGCCAACCAGGAGCGTCACCAGGAGGGCCGCTGTGGTGCAACGGACCCTTCGGAGGGTTGGTCCCGACGTTGTGTTTGCGTTCGGACAGAGCGGGGGTGCGTTCTTGGCCATCATGGTGTGCTAGTGTACTAATACACCGCTGGTTTTTCAACTGGGTCTCGGCTTCGATGAATGGAGAAGCCGAGCCCGGCGAGAAGCCATCCGCGGACTACTGCCTTCTCGCATTGGCTTCGACAATTAGGGAATTGAAGCCACTGCTGATCCGACCTCGAGGATGAGAGAACGACGACGGCAACCGCGAGGAGATCTTCATGGGTGCTCACGAGATGCTGACCATCGTGCCGTTTCGAGTTCTCTGGTTCCCGCATCCTCGGTTGGGGTGCAAGCAACTGACGCGACACGCAACACTGTACTTCACCCTTCAACCAAGGGGGGATGCACAATTTGACGCCTTCGTTGCGTGCAGGCAACAGGGCAGAGCCGGGAGTCATTCTCGATGAGGCATACGGAACGACCACACCCTTCTTGCGGATGAAAGACCGGAAGGACAACACACCTGATTGCGTGCCCCTGTGTTCAGTCTCATGTATACTACCCAGGAATGGCTCAGAAGGACACCAACGAGGAAGCCGTCTTCCCCACCAAAGGGGACCTTTTGTCGCACGCTCTGCTCGATCTGGAGTTCCGTGTATGGCGCAAGCAACACGCTCTTCGGCAACTACCTCCTGGCTCACTCGTTTCTGATTCTGGCGTGCACGACCATGCTCGTGCAACTGGAGCAGAACGGAGGCTTGGATCCAGAGAATGGCATTCCCCTCCTGGCGGTCTCGCTACTGTTCCTTTCAGTCGCCGGGGGAGTGTGCTCGATTCTTCTGAGTCGGTCCTGGGAAAGGACAACAGCACAAGCCCGGTTGATCCGTTGGCATCTCGATCAACTAGAGGAGGATCATCAAGCTACACCATCACGTGACCCAGCAGACGCTCACCTGTTCCTCGACCTGTTGAGGTTGCAGGCCGGTTGCTGCTTGGAGCGACGCCATTCGGAGGCAGTTGACCCTACCCTCTCTGCGAGATATCTTGCGTGGTTCAATCCCAGCACTGCAACCCGCGGAGGCGGGCCTGCGAGATGGGTGCCCTTGGTGTTGCTCACGATATACGGATTGTTCTGGACAATCGCTCTGTCGAAGATGCTCGATGCTCTTACTGTGGCTTGCGTAGCAGGGGCAACATTGTTCCTGGTTGGCGTGGCAGTCGCCCTCTGGTCTCGACAACTCGCCTAGCAGTGCCTTCCGGATCCGATTTCCGTCCTTAGGGCTCCAAAGGCCACTGCCGCGCTCTCCTGTCGAATCAGATTACCATGGCGCAGCGGAAGACGTAGCCACGTTGGGAGTGAGGTCGCACCTTGTGGCCCAACATCCTCGCGAGAGAATCCGAGCCGCTGTGGAGTCAGCTGTGTGGCCACATTCAGCACGCTGCTTCGCGGTCCGTTCGGAACCGCGCTGGGCCTGACCCAGGTGGCGCTGTGTCAGCGGCTGGTCGGTGTTGCGAACGACAAGCACTCTGGAGAGGGCTAGGTGAGGGCAAGGCGCTGGCGACAGCACCACTGAGAGAACGCGCGAAGAGGATTCCCTCCCCTGCCCGGCGCCCACCCCCGCAAGCTCGGCACCCCCACCCTGACCTCCCCCGTCATGGAGGGGGAGGGGTCCGCGGAGGGAGCGTCGCACTCACGCGGCGAGCGTCTAGTCCCAGGGACACCCTACGTAACTCGCCGGGATCGCAGCCTTCGGCACCGACGACGTTCTACACGTTGGGCTTGATCATCGTCAGGAGCATCTTGAACGGCTCGATCGCACGCAGGGCG
>Ga0180431_10001640_pt1 | contig 30951 bp, 25 predicted proteins | sample SS_ome_11_FD_132459 | JGI IMG/M metagenome (GOLD analysis project Ga0180431, IMG submission 132459) | Hypersaline lake sediment archaeal communities from the Salton Sea, California, USA - SS_1_MS_1 metaG | ecosystem: Environmental > Aquatic > Non-marine Saline and Alkaline > Hypersaline >... | reverse complement strand
CACGAAAAAGTGGAATGCCCCCATCCGCAACTGGCCATTGATCCTCAATCAGCTTGCTATTCGCTTTGAGGACCGCTGGCAGCTATGAATCAACCCGTTTACACACTCTTTCTGACACTACTGTATGTCAAAATTTTCCTAATATGAAAATGTGCCAAACCCGTGTTTTCTTGAATCGAATGAGATGGGAAACATTTTATGAAATGATGATTATCGTTTTCATATCGCTGGTTTGTATATCTCTTTGAAATCATAAATTTCAAGAAACTCGTCATTTACAGATCAGCGATTACCTATAAGAAAAGAATGGGATGAATATTTAGGGTACATTTGAAGTTCTTTCCCGGAAAAAGTTCCCTCAGGGTGGGTAATATATAAAAGGGTTGAAGGAGGAAACGATAACGCTGGATGCGAGCACTTACCAAGCGATCGGCGACTATGCCTTATTGGTTATATTTCAGCAGGATCAGTTCCGATGGTGAGGGCCGTCCGGCTGTTTCTGGTGTAGTAATGGGTGAATACCAGAAAGAGGATGGGGATGAGGATGAAATAGAGCCAGGCGCCTTCCAAAAAGCGTTCGATGAAGATGACGAGAGTGGCGGTGGTGGTGAGCAGGGCGGCGATGATGATGCCGAGCAATACGGCCACGCGCTTTAAGGTCAGCTGCGACCATGCGCGGGGGGAAAGCCGTTTGAAGACTGCCCAGGCGGTCAGGCTGAGGATGACGAAAACACCAACTGCGTAGAGGCCAAGGTAGGTTTCTTCATTGGTGCCAATCGTGAGGTAGCTCAGGCTGGAAATCAAAACCTGGAGCCAGACCGGCTTATCCGCAACGCCAAAGCGGTTTGTTTTCCCAAAATTATGCGGCAGGTAGCGGCGTTTGGCCAGCCCGCTGGAGAGATGCTGCAGCCCCTGGGCGCTGGCGGCGCAGGCGGACATGAGCACGATGATGCTGACGAAGGATCCAAAATAGGCGATCGGCTGCGGCAGGAGCTGGTCCATGGCCTGCGTGAAGACAGAAACCTGGACATTGGCTGGATCCGCAAGGGAAAAGATGGCGGGACCGACGATGAGCATGGTGACGATGGTGGTGGCCATGATGATGGACAGGCTGCCGAAGGCTTTGCGCGTTTTTTCCTGATCAGTGCCGCTGTAGGCAGCCACCAGGTTGGCGAAGACTTCAATGCCGGTCATCACAGCCAGGATGCGGACGTAACCGCTGATGGTGTAGTGCAGATAGCCCGGCGAAAAACCGCGCAGGGTAAGGGGCGGAAGGTGAAAGCCGGTCTTCGCGATGGCGGCGATGATCATCATCCACAGCAAGAGCAGCACGCCGGCAGTGGCGGGACCGAATACGCGGGAGGCCAGCCGGGGGCCGCGGTTGACCAGGAATCCGATCATGAGGCTCAAGGATATGGCAGTGAGGGTGCTGATGGGCAGCCCAATGATGTGGGCGTGCATAAGCGGAAAGCGATCAGCCAGGAAGGTAACCAGGGCGGACATGCTGACCAGGAAGGTGAGGGTATATTCAACAAAGGTGAAGGCGGCGTTGATCTTGACGGCCCATTTTCCAAACTCATCTTCACATAAGCCGCTCCCGCCGCTGCCATCCGTTATCCAGCGCATGACATAGCGGTAAACCGCTGAGACGGCGGCGATGGTGATGATCACCAGCCAGATGGAATCTCCGTAGGTGATGGCAGCAACACCCGCCGCGGCCAGCATCTTCAAGAAAGGCCCGAACACATACAGCGGCGAGGTGGCGGGATCGCCGCCGCCGGCCAGGGCGCCTTCAAAAGCGTTTTTCAGTTTGTGAGAGACATGTTCCATGATTCCACCTTGTTTGTTGAGAACCCTACATAAAAATTTTGCGCCCATGGGACGCAAAAGATTTTCTATATGCAATTGTTATGCTTGATTGGATTTGTTAACCCGCACGATTATACTCGAATCCGTAAAAAAAAGAAAAAAGAATGTCTTCAGTCGTATAAAAAAATCCCGCCGAAAAGGCGGGAGGAGGGATTGAGGAGGTATTTAGCCCGCGGCGCGGATTTTCTTGATGAATGGAATCGCGAGCAGGTTGAGGAACCCCATGACGACGAATATCCACATGAAACCGACCGCGTCTGAAAGAGAGCCGGTCAGGAATATGCCGAAGCCCTGAGCCACATTGGTAACTGCCATGAGAATGGAATACATGGAGGCGGCGATGCGGCTGTCGGTGGCATCCATGGAAAGGGCGAAAATGATGGTCTGCTGGAGGCCGAAGGACAGGCCGAGGATGAAGACAACGCCCCACGACCAGGAAGGGCTGGGAATGAACGCGAAGACAAGGTTGGCGATTAGCGACGCGGCCAGGGCGCTCCAGATGGCTGGACGCTTTCCGATGGAATCCATAACGCGGCCGCCAAAGATGCCGCCGAGGATGATGCCTGATCCCAAAACCGAGGAAACCCAGCCGGCGATGGCTTTGTTGAAGAGGAGCGGGAAGCGCACTTCCAGGGAGAGGTTGGCAATGGCGTTGACACCGCCGTAGATCATAAAAAAGATGAAGCCGATGGCAGCGATGGCAACGACATGGGTGCTTTTGAAGGCGGAGAAGGCTTTCCAGTCGAACTGGCGGGCGGCGGGGCGGCGGGGTTCTTTGATAAAGAGAATCAGGGGGAGTGGGATGAGGGTGGCGATGGCCATGGCCCAGAAGACCCAACTCCAGCCGGAATTTTCCGCGATGCGGCCGACAATGGGGGCGGTGAGAACGAGCCCGAGAGCACGCCCGCCGACCATGATGGCCTGGATGGTGCCTTCCTCTTCCAAGGGGACGGTATCCAGCGCGAGGCCATCGGTGCAGGTATCGTACAAAGCCATGCCTAACTGGAGCACAAAGGCGCAGGCAACGAAAAGCCAGAATTGGTTTTTAAGGTCGATGAACGGCACCACGATCAGGCAGGCAATTTGAATGAACAAGCCGATGATGATGTATGGCTTGCGATGGCCAAGACCGAACAGGGAAACGCGGTCGCTGAGCATGCCGTAGAAAACCTTGATGACAAACGGAATCATGGCGATGGTGCCGAAGATGCCCAGGTCCATACCGGTCAGGCCGCTCTCATTGAAATAGAGGGCGTTGACGGAAAGGAAATAAGCCAGGACGGTGCCCTGGGTGAAATAGAGACTGCCGAACATGAAATAATTCAAGAATTTTGACCGAAACATGACGTGGATTCCCTCAACTTTGCTTTTTTTTCAGGCTGGGTAGATTATATAGCAATTTTTGGTAAAAAAAGGGATGGCGTGGTTGCCATCCCTCTCCCCGTATGCTAATAATTTTCTATGCTTTACGGACCTGTGCAGACAGATCTTTTTCCAGTTTCTTGATGATGCGGTCGCGCAGTTTGCCGACATCCTGATCGGTAAGGGTGCGGTTGGGGGCCTGGTAGGTAAGGCGGTAGGCCATGCTTTTACGGCCTTTCCCAATCTGCTCCCCACGGAAGATATCGAAAACGACAACTTCTTTGAGGAGGAAACCACCGGTCTTTCGCATAAGCGCTTCGATGCGGGCGGAAGGCACCTCCTCCGGGACGATCAGAGCGAGGTCCTCGATGACCGGCGGGTAGGCAGGGATGGCGCTGGCGTTGAAATCGGATGGGCTGCTGTCATAAAGAGCCTGCAGGTCGACGTCCGCCGCGAGAATGGGCGCTTCCAGGAAATGGAAGTTATCTTTGACGGCGGGGTGCAATTCTCCCAAAAGGCCGATCTCTTTCCCGGCGGCTATCAAACGGCCGCATTTGCCGGGGTGGAAGGTGGGGTGCTGGGCGGAGACGATGGACCAATCGGTGATGTGGAGCGCTTTCAGCAGGGCAGCAAGGATGCCTTTCAGGTCAAAGAAATCTATGTTCTGTCCGGTCTGCTGATCCCAGGCAGCGGGATAGCGCCGGCCGCTGACAGCGATTGCCAGGCGGGCGGGTTCGTCAGGCAGCTGCCGGCCTTCACGGGGCAGAAAAACGGGGCCGATCTCGAAGAACTGCAGGCGATCTTTGAGGCGGATATTACGTTCGAGGGCTTCGAGGACGCCCGTCAGGAGCGTGCGGCGCAGGACGCGCTTTTCCACCGCGATTGGATTGCGCAGGGTGATATAGTCCAATGGTTCGGTTTTTGCCCCTGCGGGGAGCAGACGGGCTTCCGCCTCGGGGCTGGTGAGGCGGTAGGAAATAATTTCCTGCAAACCCAAATTGGCGAGCAGATCCTGCACAGTACGATCGCGTTCTTCCTGAAGGTTGCTGCGCTGGGGGGGAAGCTCAGCCTGCAGGCGTGTGGAGGGTATTTTTTCATAGCCGACCAGGCGGGCGACTTCTTCAATCACATCCGCGCGGCCGACGGCGCCTTCCCCGATGTCGGTGCGGTAGGGGGGAGCCTTTACCGTAATAGATGATCCACTGACCTGGCAGCGGAATTCCAGGCGTTCGAGCAGGGAAGCGATGCGGTCAGCTTCGAGCTGGGTGCCCAGCAAGCGATTGACACTGGCGGCATCTATTTTAAGGACGGGGTCCTGCCGCGGGGTGGGATACTCATCAACCAGGCCGTTGGCGATGGTTCCTCCGCTCCAGGCAGCCATGCGCAGCAACCCCAAGCGCACGCCGGTTTCTGCGAGGGCGGGGTGGAGATTGCGGGAGAAGCGGTAGGCCGCTTCCGAATTCAGGCGCTGGGAGGCGATCGTTTTGCGGATATTAATGAAATTCCAGGAGGCGCCCTCAAGGAGGACGTTTTTGGTGTGTGCGGTTACTTCGCTTTCCTGACCGCCCATCACGCCGGCGATGGAAAGGGCGCCATGGGTGTCGGTAACGAGTTCCGTAAAATCATCCAGATCGCGCGAGACATCATCGAGGGTGGTGATTTTTTCGCCTTTGTGCGCGGTGCGGGTGATGATGGCGGGTGTTTTTCCGCCGGCACGCTCACGGAGGATGTCATAGTCAAAGGCATGCAGGGGTTCTCCGGCTTCGAGCATGACGTAGTTGGTGGCGTCCACGACGGCATTGATGGGACGCATACCAGCCAAGCGCAGGCGGTATTGGATGTGATAGGGGCTGGGGCGGGATTGAATATCTGTGATGAGACCGCACACAAAGCGCGGGTTGAGACTGCTATCGGTGATTTGAACGGAAACCTGGCCATCGACGGATGGATTATCGGTTGGGAGGTCCATAGCGGGCAGAATGAGGGGTTTCCCGAAATAGGCAGCGACCTCACGCGCCACGCCGATGACATTGGCGCAGTGGACCATGTTGGGGAGGATGGCGATTTCAAAAACGGCATCACCCATGTAATCTACCAGGGGAGCGCCCGCGGGCGCGCCATCATCCAGAATGATGACGCCTTCATGTTCTTCGGAGATGCCCAATTCCTTTTCCGAGCAGATCATGGAGAAGGACTCGACCCCGCGGATGTTCATGCGTTTGAGGGTGGTGAGGACCTGGCCGGGTTTGTGGCCGTCATATAAGCGGGAGCCTTCACGGGCGTAGGCTACTTTTAGCGGTTTTTCCAAGGGCCCCTTCCCTTTATACGGGTAGAGATTGGGGGCGCCTGTCAGGACGACGATCTCTTCGGTTCCATCATTCAGCCGGCACAACACGAGGCGGTCGGCATTGGGGTGGGGCATGACCTCATCCACGCGGGCGATGATGATGTGTTCTTTATCCCAGGGAAGGCCCTGGAAAGTGATGCCGGCGTTTTCCGCGGTGGGGTGCGGCAAGCCGAATAGATGGACATTTTCGACCTCCAGCCCGAGCATGGTCAGGGCGCTGGCAAGTTCCTCAATGGGAACATCGATATCGACATAATCTTTCAACCAAGAATATACCAAATTCATTGTGATTTTTCTCCTCGCTTAAAATTGTTCCAAGAATCGGACGTCATTGCTCCAGAAATTGCGGATGTCATCGATGCGGTAGCGCAGCATGGCGATGCGTTCCGGGCCGAGGCCGGCGGCGAAGCCGGAATAGAGCTCGGGATCATAGCCGCCATTGCGCAGGACAACAGGATGGACCATGCCGCAGCCAAGAATTTCGAGCCACCCTTTGCCCCCGCAAACGGGACAGCCCTTACCGCCGCAGACGATGCATTCAACATCCATCTCAGCGCCTGGTTCTGTGAAGGGAAAATAGGATGGGCGCAGGCGGGTGCGGACGTCCTGGCCGTACATGCGGCGGGCGAATTCCTGGAGGGTGCCGCGCATGTCTCCGAAGGTGATGTTCTTTCCTACGGCGAGCAGTTCGACCTGGTTAAATTGAATCTCATGGGAGGCGTCGATCTGTTCATAACGGTAGCACATTCCCGGCAGGGCGACGCGGATGGGCTGGGGTGCGAATTCTTCCATGGCGCGGATTTGGCCGGGGGAGGTGTGGGTGCGCATGATGACGCCGGGGGTGGTGGTGTAGAAGGTATCCCAGAGATCGCGGGCGGGATGATGGGCGGGGATATTCAACAACTCAAAATTGTAGGCGTCGCTTTCCACTTCGGGCGAGCGATAGACCTGAAAGCCCATTTCCGCGAAGATGCGGTAAATCTCGCGCAGGATGCGGGTCATGATGTGCAGGCGGCCCTGGGCGGGCTGGCGGCCGGGCAGGGTGACGTCAAGGCGTTCGGTTTCGAGGCTGCGGCCAAGCGCCTGCTGTTTGAGGGTTTCCGTTTTGGCGTTGAAGGCAGTTTCCAGGGAGGTTTTGACCTGGTTGGCGAACTGGCCGATCTTGGGCCGGTCAGCAGGAGGCGCTTCCGGAAGGCGTTTGAAGATGCCCATCACGTCCGATGACCGGCTGAGATAAGCCGCTTTCCAGGCCTGGATTTCTTTTTCATCTTTCAGGTCCGATAATTTCGATAAAGCCTGATCTTGCAGTATTTTTAGTTCTTCGACCAATGTAATCTTTTCACTCATACAAACTCCTGTAAGGTTTGTGGCTTAAATAAAAATTCCGCCCGCATGGGACGGAAAAAACCGCGGTACCACCCTGCTTGGCTGTTTGAACAGCCCACTCAGCCCAACAGTCTGCCTGGGGCAGGCGATTGGCTGCGCTGGTATCGCAGCGCGCGCGGGATGGACTATTAGCTGGGCATTCACCCATCCGGCTCAGGAGGGAACTGTGGACGGTTTCCACCGCGCGGGGGTTTCAGTCCAGGCCCCTGCTTCCCTTTCGGCTTCCACCAGAATCCTTTCCTCCGTCACAACCTGGTATGTGATTATGCCCCAATTATGCCTTAATTGGATGAAAAGTCAAGCAGGGGGACGACAGCCGCTCAGCCTGTTACGAGGGTACCGACATCGCGGCCGGCGATTGCCCGCGGGAGGGCGTCCGGGTCCCATAAATTGAGTACCAGGATGGGGAGTTTGTTTTCCATGCACAGCGATACGGCAGTGCTGTCCATGACGGCCAGGCGCAGGTTGAGGGCTTCGATGTAGGTGAGTTTGTCAAATTTTTTGGCACCGTGATTGGCTTTGGGATCGCTATCATAGACGCCATCCACTTTGGTGGCTTTGATGAGGACCTGGGAGCCGACCTCGGTGGCGCGCAGGGCGGCCGCGGTATCGGTTGAGAAGAAGGGGTTGCCAGTGCCGCCGCCGAAAATGACCACACGCCCTTTTTCAAGATGGCGGATAGCGCGGCGGCGGATATAAGGCTCCGCGACGGCGCGCATTTCAATGGCGGACTGGACGCGGGTTTCGACATCCAATTTTTCAAGGGCGTCCATCAGCGCGAGGGCGTTCATGACAGTGCCGAGCATGCCCATGTAATCGGCGGTAGCCTGGTCCATGCCCATTTGCAGGCCGACCCGCCCGCGCCACAGGTTGCCGGCACCGATGACGATGCTGACGCTGACATCCATTTCTCGAACCTGTTTGACGCGCTGGGCGATATCCTGGGCGCGTTCGGCGTTGATGCCGAATCCTTCGGGGCCAGCGAGGGCTTCCCCGCTGAGTTTGAGCATGATTGATTTGTATTTGGGCCTGGCCATGATTCTCCTTTCAAAAAAAAAGCCAACCATGTGGTTGGCTTTTTTTTTATTCGGTTTGTTCCTGTTCTTCAGAACCGCTTTGTTCACCCAAGACGTAGCGGGCGAAGCGGCGTATAAGTATGTTCTCACCGAGGGCGGCAACATTCTGGTTGATGAGGTCCTGGATGGTGATGGATTCATCGCGGATATAAGCCTGTTTGAGCAGGACGGCTTCCTGTTTGAATTTCTTGATGTAACCTCCCACAATCTTGGCAACGATATGATCCGGTTTGCCTTCTTCTTTGGCGCGAGCGGCGGCGACTTTCTGCTCCCGTTCAATGATTTCCTGGGGGATGTCATCTTCGGAGATAAATTGGGGAGCTGACGCGGCGATCTGCAGCGCGATTTCATGGGCTAATTTACGGAATTCCTGTGAACGGCCGACGAAGTCGGTCTCTGAATTGACTTCGACCATGACGCCAACGCGGCCATCGCCGTGCGAATATAATTCGACGACGCCTTCTGAGGCTTCGCGATCGGCGCGTTTGCTGGCGGCTGCCAGTCCTTTTTCACGTAGAAAGTCAATAGCCTGTTCAAAATCGTTGTTGGTTTCCTGCAGGGCGGAGCGGCAATCGAGGATGCCCGCACCGGTTGCTTCTCGTAATTTCTTGATATCTTCTGTTGTTACTGCCATTCTGTATTCCTTGTGGTTTTTCCCATATTTATTGTATATTATTCTTCCGAATCGTCATCATCATCTTCATCATCGGCGATGGGTTTCGATTTTTTTCGTTTTGGTTTGGCGATCTCTTCTTCGTCATCCTCGTCATCTTCCTCATCGAAATCTTCTTCTATATCGAGGTCCTGATCCTGTTGCGGCTCTGATTCCGCTTCCGCTTTTGCTTCAGCCTCGGCTTGTTCCTGGGCGGTTGCTTCTTCAGCGGCTTTGGTTTCGGCCAGTTTCTGGAGGGTGGATTCACCGAGCAGATCGGCATCGTCTACATCTTCATCAAGGGAAATGCGAGCGCGCACTTCTTCACCTTTGGCGCTGTGTGCCTGGGCTTCCTGCTGATCTTCCGGCTCTTTGCGCATGGCTTTGCCTTCCAGAACCGCGTCAGCCACTTTTCCGACCATTAATTTGATGGCGCGGATGGCATCATCATTTGCGGGGACGAGATAGTCGATGTTCTCGGGGTTGCAGTTGGTATCAACCATGGCGATGACCGGTACACCGCGCAAATTCGCTTCGTGGACGGCGGTTTCTTCGCGGTTGATGTCAACGACAAAGAGTAGATCGGGGAGCCCGTTCATATAACGAATACCGCTGAGGTGAACGAGGAGGCGTTTGATCTGGCGTTCGATCATCAAGCCTTCTTTTTTCACGAGGCGATCAATCTCGCCAGTATCACGCATTTTTTCGAGGCGTTCCAGCTCGCGGATGCGGGCCTGGATGGTAACCCAATTGGTGAGTGTGCCGGGCAGCCAGCGTTCGACGACATAGGGCATACCGCAGCGTTCCGCTTCGGTCAGGACGGTTTCCTGGGCTTGGCGTTTGGTTCCGACAATGAGGATATTGCCGCCATCGGCGACTGTATCGCGGATGAGGCGGTAGGCTTCTTCCAGGCGTTTGACGGTCTGCTGAAGGTCGATAATATGAATCCCGTTTCTTTCGGTGAAGATATAGGATTTCATACGGGGATCCCAGCGATTGGTACGGTGGCCGAAATGGACACCACTTTCTAACAGCGATTTCATGGTAATTTCAAAACTCATGGGTACTACTCCTTTGCGTTTTTTTCCTCCGCCGATAAGATTCCTATCCCAAGCCGCCGTTTCCTACGGTGACACGCAGGGATCACTTATCAACGTGTGTGTTATGACTGTTTCAAATAAAACAGCGACGAAAGTATATCATAATCTATTAGAGAAATGCGGTAGACTTAGGATCTGATCGCAGGAATTATGATGATTGTGAGGGAAGGAAAAAATGCATATTCTGGTCACCAATGATGACGGTGTTTTTGCCCCTGGCTTGTTGGCACTGGCGCAAGCTATGCGGGAAATTGGAGATGTGACGATTGTGGCGCCGGACCGAAACTGGTCAGCATCTGGACACGTGAAGACGCTCTCCCGGCCGCTACGCGTGAAAACCGTGCAGCTGGCGGATGGCAGTGAGGCGCAGGCGTGCGATGGGGCGCCTTCTGACTGCGTGGCGCTGCCGATTTTGGGGCTGCTGCCAAAGCCGATTGATATGGTGGTTTCAGGGATCAACCCGAACGCCAACCTGGGGCATGATGTGACCTATTCTGGAACAGTTACGGCGGCGATGGAGGCGGCAATCTGGGAAATTCCAGGTGTGGCGGTATCGCTGGATGCGCCGGAATACCACAGCGGTCCGCTGGATTACAGCACAGCGGCGCAGGCGGCTGCGCGGGTGGTGCGGACGGTGATTGACCGGAAACTGCCGAAGAACACACTGCTGAATGTAAACGTGCCGTACTGCGAGATGGAAGCGATCCAGGCGTTTAAGATTACGCGCCAGGGGCTGCGGGTATACCGCGATGAACTGGTGCGGCGCGAGGACCCGCGCGGGCGTCCATATTATTGGATCGGGGGCGACGCACCGACGGGGATCGCGGAAAACGGGACGGATTTCGGGGCATTGCGAGAATCGTGCGTGTCGATCACGCCGCTTTCGCTCGATCTCACGGCGTACAGCTGCAAAGAAGAATTGGAAACGTGGACGTTTGAATAAGATCTGCGCAGCATAATTCAGCAATAATTGTGTTTTTCCCGCTATGTTTTGGGCTGGTTTTGCGTTTCAACCGCCAGCCGCGAAAAACTTGACTTGCAATTATAATTCTGGTATGAAAACTCACCGATTTCTCATTTTGATTGGGCTGATTGGGTTGGCTGGGATGATATTCACGCCGATGGGGGCCGTGCGATCGGCGGTTGCTTCACCATATGACCTGGTCGCGATGGTCAATGATGTACGGCGCAACAATGGGCTGGAGGAGATCGAGATTCATGAGGCGCTGATGTCCTCCGCGCAGATGCAATCTGACTATCTGGGAAGCGCGTATGGGACGAATTTTCCCGACTGGGAAGCGGGCCATATTGGCGCGGGAGGCACGCGCGCGATTGACCGCGCGATTGCGTCCGGGTATCCGGTCCCATCCGGGGGGAATGTGCTGGAAAACTGGGCGGGCGGCAACAACAGCACCGCGCTGAGCGAGATCGTATACAGTTACTGGAGCGATGCTTCGCATTGGAGCCAGATGCTGCACCCTGACGCGGTGGATATTGGGGCTGGCATTACTGAGGGGGATGGGTATGTCTATTATATTTTGAATATTGGTGTGAAATATGGATCGGGCGGAGGGACGAGCGGGGGTGTGGCTTCGACTGTGCCGACGACAGCGGTAACGCCCAAGGTGGCGCCTGTGACGGTGGCGGACGCGCAGGAGGATGGTTCGGTTCTTCATACGGTAAAGATCGGGGAGGCGCTGTGGAGCATCGCAGCGGCGTATGAGGTGACGGTTGACCAGCTGATCGCGCTTAACGATCTGCCATCGGATCCGATCATATATGAGGGACAAACGCTGCTGGTTCGGCTGGCGTACACGCCAACACCATCTCCGACGGTTACATCCACCCCGAAACCCCCCACACGCACACCTGTGCCGCCACAGACAGCACAAGCCGTCGTGACCGCTACGCAGGAAGATGCTGATGGGGGCGGACTGTTTGATATGGACAGGCAGACGCTGGGGTTGGCGCTGATCCTGATCTGCGGGATCGGGCTGGTGCTGGTGATCACGGGCACTTTGGCGAAAGATAAGGGAAAAAAGAAATAAGCTTTTCACGGGCTGTCGGACGACGATAGTTTTCAAAAACCCCAGGTGGATAAAACCAGGCGGGATTAAATGCATTTTGGGAGAGAAGATGTTCCCGGAAGGCAAAACTGAAGGAAAAACACTTCCAGCGCATCATAGGCGGGTGGCAGCCATTACAACCGTCATTGCAGTTGTGGGGACGTTAGCTCTTTTTTATGGTGTAGAGTTGTTCTTCATATTTGGACAACATCACTGGGAGCGGCGGTTAGTTTTTTAGGAAAAATATCGTTTGTAGACCAAATGGTGTGGTTGTTTGAAGACATGAAGCATTTAAGGAATATGATGGATTCGATTATTAACCGCATATTCAATGGTTTCCTTTATTTGGTTCGAAGGTCTATTTTAGATTAGATAGTATTTGTTGTTAAAAAAACCCACAAAACCTTTTTTTTGTTCGGACCGAGAATGGATACACTCCATACTCATCCGCTCGCTTTTTTTCTACGTTCCTATAGTCTCAACAGGCAACGATACCATCCGATGGCTTGGTTGGTTAATTATCTCGTTAATATGACCGGGAAGACAGTCCTAATCTTGGCTGTTGTATAATTATCATGCTGTGTCTTTCGGAAAAAAAAGATGCATGCCTTTTCATCGAAGCAATATTCCACTGATCCCACTGCGTACCAATCGACATAATGCGTTTCGGCTACATATTTTCCAAATAATAAAAAAGATGCCAAAAAAAAGGAATCGACCCACACGCAGGCAGATAGCCTGGAGCGCCTTTTCTGCCGGCTCCAGCGCAGTTTTGATTGTGCTTATCCTCTGGGGGTTTGAATTGCGGTCTGTGAAACGGCTGCTGATTTCCGCGAGCCTGCTTTTTGTCCCGTTGTGTATCTCTTTTTATGTTTTCCTTTTTCGGAAAGAGCGAATTGCCTTGCGACTGCAGGCATGGGTATTTTTGATGGGCGCTTGCACTTCCATTCTTTTGAGCGTATGGGTGATTCCGGACCAAGCCACCGCCGCGCGTTATATGTTGACATTTGGATTGGTTTCCATCATGTGTTTGCTTTTCTACACTTTTGTATTTCAGATTCTTTTTCATATTGAACAGATACCCTGGAAAACCATATTTTTGTGGGCAGCTTTGTGCGGTGGTTTGGCAGGAGTTATCGTTATTTTCCAAGCAGGAACAACCGCACGCATTTATTCTGATGGGTTCTGCTACGCTGTGCGATTTGCTGACTTGGGTTTTATCGGGTCAGGGATGTGGTTTTACCGCTCCTGGTCTGGGAGGTTCTTTTCCAATTTTTTGGTGATGCGGCTGGCTGACCAGCCGCGCACGATTCTTTATCTGATCCTGCTCACAGCCCTTTCGTTTTGGGTGTTGCTGTTTTCGCTATCAAGGAGTCCACAACGCTGGCGGAATTGGCTGGTGGCGTTTTCTGGATCTTTTTACCTTTTTCTCACACTTTCGGTGGTGCCGCAGGATTTCTACAAGACATTTTTGTGGAAAACCGCCGCCCTGATTGTGTTCCCGTTATTCATTCTCATCCCTATATATATGGCGGTGTTTTTTCAGCAGCTAAAAAAGGAAGGTAGAACAGCAGCGTGGCTGATCGTGGTCTCATTTTTTCTAAGTTTCTTGATATCCACAATTCATGAAGTTGCCACCCCTGGCTGGATCGGCCTGCACCTGGCTGGTTTGATATGGTTGATTTTCCACTACGATCAGCATGTGAACGCAAAAAAATATTGGATAGCCGGAAATGCTGCTGTGATATTGGGGCTGATTGTCATGCTGCTGTCACCGGGAATCGAAATTCGGGCGAGCGTACAGCAGTATCCCCTGTCCGCATCCATCCTTGATATCATTCGAATAACCATGGACAGTTTCTTTGGCTTTTTAAAAAGGTTCTCCAAGCCTTATTATATTTTTCAAAGGTCGTGGCGCCCTAGCTGGCTGCTGATCCCCGGTGTTTTGGGAATTGGCTGGACGTTCCTATCCCCATTCCGCAGGAACTGGCGGACAGCTGTGCTGGTGCTTACCTTAGCGATATTGATGTCCATCTCCTGTTTTATCCCTGGCGCGTACGTATACCACAGCACGATTCCGCTTCGTTCCGAGATGATTCCCACCTTTTATTTGATTTTCGGCTTGTTTTTCTCCGGGATGCTGATGCCAAGGCCTGAAACAAAAGCGGTAATGAACGCTGTTTTATTCTTGATGCTTTTATCGATGCTGTTCGGCATGACCATAACCATCCAGCAGCTGAGGCAGACAACCGCGCCATTGGAGCAGCATGCGATTGATTGGGATCAACGCGATTCTATATACAAGCAATCTTCAGAAACCCCAGCGGGAATTGATGTACCCTGGGAAGAATATGAATCGGGTATCGATTGTATGCAGTTGTATTACGCACAATTCCCATAGGGGTTGATGGAATGAATGAACCCGCAATGACCTGTTCTACGGTCATTGGCGGCTGAATGAAAAAGCAGGCTAGATTTTCGAAACTTATTTTCCTTTGCCACGTATAGATGATATAGAATACAGAATAACAATATTGAGGTAAATCATGGCAAAACGTTTGGTTCGAAAAACATCAGAACGAATCCTGGGTGGTGTGTGCACCGGGTTGGGTGAATTTTTAGGGATTGATCCGGTATTTGTGCGTATTTTCTTCATTATCTGGACGGTGGCGGGGGAATTTTCCGTGTTGATCTACATGCTGTTGTGGGTGATTATCCCCAGTGAGCGCGATGCGGGTGAAACTTTTGCAGCATCGGACCTGGGCGCGCGCTTCCGGCAGGTGGGAGCGGAAATTGGTGAAGTAACCCGTACACCGAGCGCTGAATTGATCACGTTCGCGGGGGTGGGGCTGATCGCATGGGGCGCTTATTACCTGCTGCGCAAACTGGTGCCTTTCATAAACCTGTACCCATACACCCAGTACGCATGGCCGGTGATGCTGATCCTGGCGGGCGCCTTTGTTTTGGTGCGCACCAGCCGGCGGAAATAAAAATGCCCTCCCAATCGATTGAGGGGGGCAACCGATTGGAAGGACAAACCCATGATAACATGGAATACCAATTGCTTCAAGAACATTCAAGCGAATCCGTCCGTATGGCCAAACAGGGAACTTTTTTCTTGATGGGATCGTTATATTTTTATAAAAAAGAGTATTGGTGGAGGAAACTATGAAAAAGAGACAGATCATCATTTTTACCGTTAGCGCGATTCTGCTGGCTGCATGCGCGCCGGTAGCAGGGCGAACCAGTGCGCCATTGGCGGCTGACACGGCGGCAACCATCTCGGTAACCGGATCAGGGCAGGTGTACGTAGTACCTGATACAGCTTCTATCAATGTGGGCGTTCGGACGCAATCTGGAACGGTCAAAGGCGCGATTGATGAGAATAACGCGCAGGCAAGCGCAATCAAAAGTGCGCTGGTGGAGCAGGGGGTGGCTGAAAAAGATATCCAGACTGCAAGCTTTAACGTGTACCAGCAATCGGATTACGATTTTGAAGGCAACCCGACCATCAATTACTATGTAGTGGAGAACAATGTGTACGTGACCGTACGGGAGATGGCGAGCCTGAGCGATATTTTGGGTGTGGTGGCGGACAGCGGCGCCAATAATATTTATGGGGTTAGTTTTGACGTGCAGGATAAGAGCGAGGCGCAGAAAACCGCGCGGGCGCTGGCGGTCAAAACGGGCATGGCGCAGGCTGAAGAACTGGCAGCCACGGCGGATGTGGAATTGGGAGCGCTTTTATCAATCACTTCCGGTTCAACGACGACCAACATGTCTTATGGGTATGGCATGGGCGGTGGGGCGATGATGGAATCAGTTCCGATCTCTTCCGGGCAGATGCCAATCGGCGCACAGGTGACGCTGACGTACGCGATTAAATAGGCAGATTTGGATTGGCATAGGAGCACACCGCATCAGAGGTGTGCTTTTTTTATATGGTGCGGGCTGGCGTTTGTTTCGATTGAACGCAAATTAATCCGCAGCGTACAATTGCGGTTGCCCCCGCATGGATCGGATAGGATTTTGATAGGATGTGATAGGTCCTGCAATGGTTTTCCAGTTAATATGATTTCCGCAAAACAAATGGAGGAACAATGGATACCAGCTTGCGTATTTTCTCGGTGTTGATCGGACTGCTTTTTGACTTTCTGCTGTGGGATAAACAGCCGGGCATTTCCGTTCCAATTTACACGACCACCTGGGCTGCCGCCGCGATGTTCTTTCTGCACAAAACGGAAGCGCGGAAAGCCTATCTCAATTACGGATTGGTTGTTTTGATTCTGTTTTTCGCATTGATGACAGCCGTTCGAATGGCTCCCATCCTACTCGTTTTGAATATTTTCCTGATGGGACTGCTGGTAGTGATCGTGAGCCTGGCTTATTCGTCCGGGTTGTGGACGCGGTTTGGGGTAATCGATTATCTGCGGCAGGGGCTGCGGCTGGTGGGATCGTTCCTGGTGTTTCCAATGTTTCGACAGGCTGGCGAGGTTGGAGGAGACGTTGGCGGAGATAGAAAAGCCAGGCGGAAAGTCTTTTTCGCGATCATGCGCGGGCTGCTGCTGGCGATTCCGGTCCTGGCTGTATTTATATTTCTGCTGACGCAGGCGGATCCCATTTTCTTTGATATTCTCAGCAACTTTATCGGGGGAATTGATTTGGATACGGTGACGGAATGGATTGTACGGACGGCGCTGGTGGTGTTTTTTGGCAACGCGTTCATGGCGATGGTGATGCACGCGCGCAAAACCAGCAGCACGATGGATCTGATTGGGGAGGAGAAGGCTTTGATCCCTCCGTTTTTGGGTTCGATCGAAACGGCGGTTGTGCTGGGCAGCGTGCTGGCTCTGTTTACTTTTTTTATAGGCGTGCAGTTCCGGTATTTCTTTTTCGGGCATGCCAATATCTCTGCGGCAGGGTATACGTTCTCAGACTATGCGCGGCGCGGCTTCGGCGAACTAGTGGCGGCGGCGCTGATCAGCCTGGCGCTGATTTTCGGGCTGGGGCTGGTCCGGAAAGATGAAGGGGAACAATTTGACCGCTGGCACTTGATCTTGAACTCCGGTTTGGCTGTGATGGTGATTGCGATGCTTGTTTCTGCTTTCCAGCGACTGGCGCTGTATGAACAGGCGTATGGTTTCACACGATTACGCCTGTACGCGCATGTGTTCATGGTGTGGTTGGGCATTATGTTGGCGGCGGTTGTGGTGATCATTATCCGAAAAACTCCGCGGCGCTTCCTCAATGTAGCCCTGGCGGCAGTGATCGGGTTATCGATGACACTTAGTTTAATCAATGTGGATGGGACCATCGTGCGGTTGAATATCCGCAATGCCCGCAATACCGGACAACTGGATGGTGAATATTTGACCTCACTCAGCTATGACGCTGTGCCCGCGCTGGCGCGGGCTGCGGGCGATCCACGCATGCCATTGGATATAAAAACAACGGCAGCGGATGTGCTGGAGACATTTGAGGAGCGTCTGGCGGAATGGGAGGCGGAGGAACACGGCTGGCAGTCTTTCCATTTTTCGCGATGGCGGGCAAGACGATTCATTGGGACAACACGATAGGATTTTCCAAGCGTTTTCCTCACCCTTCAGGCAAAACATAGGGGAGGTGTCAGTGTGAATTGTGTGCGTTGGAATCTGAAACTACGTGAAGTGATGAAAACGAACAGTCTCCTTGAATTTGGAAGAATACTCTTTCTTTAATAAAATGGGGCGGAACGATTGGTAAATGGCATCACGCCCAACCCAAACAAACAAGCAGGAAGTAGGTCAGTGGAGCTGCCCACAGGAGGGTATCGAAGCGATCGAAAATGCCGCCATGGCCAGGGATGAGGGAGCCGGTATCCTTGACACCGCAATGGCGTTTGATGAGGCTGTTGACCAGATCGCCGATCGGGGAAACGAGCGCGATTGAAACAGCCAAGATAGCTGCGGAGGAAAGGGAAAAGGGGCTTCCCAAAGCGCCGGCAATCAGAGCAAAGGCCAGGCCAGCAAGCACAGCAAACAAGGTGCCGCCAGCGAAGCCTTCCCAGGTCTTTTTAGGACTGAGGCGGGGGGCGAGGAAGTGCTTTCCGAGGGCGGAACCGAGCAGATAGGCGCCGACATCAGAAGACCAGGTGACGGCGGTGGTGAACAACAGCCAGCGCAGGCCGTCTGGCAGCAGACGTAGGCTGAGCAGGTTTCCGCCCAGAAACGGGATCAGGAGCAAGCCGGCCAGGGCGTCAACCAATTGGCGGGCGGCATCCTGCGGATTGGAACGATAGACATGCAAGGCGAGCGCGGATAGGCCGCACACGCAGGCGGCCAAAAGGGCGGAGAATACGGGTTGGTCCGTGAAGATGCGGGCGAGGGTAAGCGCGAAAGCGCACAGAATCGCAATCGATTGGAAGAATGTAGATATTTGTGGATTGAGGATCGAAAGGAATTCCCTCAAGGCGGCGGCCAGGATGATTCCCAGTCCAACAGCAAAAACCCAACCGCCAGCTATGGCGATTGGGAGGTATATAACGAGGACCAAGGCTGCGCCGAGAAGGCGTTTAGCCATCATAGGAAGTTTTGGCGTCCTCCCGCGCCCGCTTCCCAAAGCGGCGGTCGCGCCGGCCATAGGCGATGATGGAGTCTTTGAGAGCGTCACGGCCGAAATCAGGCCAAAGGATAGGAGTGAAGTACCATTCCGCATAGGCACTCTGCCAAAGGAGATAATTGGAGGTACGGATTTCTCCGGAGGTGCGGATCATCAGATCTGGGTCAGGTGTCCCAGCTGTGAAGAGATGGCTGCTGATTATTTGCTGAGTGATGTCCTCGGGCGGGATATCTTCTTTGACGATGTTCTGGAGAGCATAGACGATCTCATCGCGCCCACCGTAATTCCAGGCAATGTTGACGAATAGGCGCTTGTTATTCTTAGTGAGATCAAGAGCGGCATTCACTTTTTTCTGAAGAACGGGATTGAGCCCTTCCAGGCGGCCGATATGGCGCAGGCAGACCCCCTGCTGGTTGAGCTCCGCCACTTCTTTTTCGAGTGCATCAGCCAGGATGCGCATGAGCCCTTCAACCTCATCCTGGGGGCGGTTCCAATTTTCAGTAGAAAAAGCGTAAATCGTGAGGTATTTTACGCCAAATTCCACGCAGGCTTTGATGATATTGCGCAGATTTTCTGTGCCGGCGCGGTGACCGGCCATGCGGGGTAGGTGTTTTTGCTTTGCCCAGCGGCCATTTCCATCCATAATAATGGCGATATGGGCTGGGACTTTCTCAAAGTGAATCGGTTCGTTTGGCGCTTCCATACCGATTAAATTTCCATGATCTCTTTTTCTTTTTCTTCCGCAACTTTGGCGATTTGCTCGTTGAATTTGTCGGTGATTTCCTGTACCTTTTCTTCGGCGTTTTTGAGATCATCTTCAGAGATCAATTTTTCTTCTTCAAATTCACGCAAGTCTTTGATCGCATCGCGGCGGACATTGCGCACGGCGACGCGCGCATCTTCTGCGCGGGCATGGGTGAATTTGGTCAATTCTTGGCGGCGTTCTTCGGTAAGCATCGGCAAATTTAGACGAATAACCTTGCCATCATTGATGGGGGTAAGCCCAAGATCAGAAGCCTGAATGGCGCGGTCGATGTCTTTTACAGATCCAGCGTCAAAGGGTTTGATAAGCAACTGGCGTGGCTCCGGAACGGTGATGTTTGCCAACTGGATCAGAGGAACAGGCGATCCATAATACTCCACTGAAAGTTTTTCGACCAGGGCGGGGTTGGCACGGCCGGTACGGATACCCGCGAGGTCATCTTCCAGCGACTGAATCGCGCTGGACATTCTTCTTTCTGCATCTTTTATTGCATCTTTTACCATGAGAACCTCCTGCTAATGTTCAATGTAGCTTTAAGGATACCTTAAATGAAAAGAAAAATCCAAACTGAAAATAGGGCAGGACTATTGAAAAAGTAGAACAAAAGAGCTATAATTATTGATAGGGATAAGGAGGAAGATGAAACAAGGATTGTTATGGTTTGATGATTCCGGTACGGAAACGATTGTAGAGAGCATTTCCAGCGCTGTGCGTTATTTCCAATCGAAATACGGATATCTGCCAAAAGAATGCTATGTGCACCCTTCCACACTGGTCGAAGAAGTGCCGCCTTTCGCATCCCTGAAGATACGGAAAAGCGAGCGGGTGCTGGCGAACCATATCTGGCTTGAATTTGACGCTGAACAGCACAGCTAATGCCTGAGGAGCGGCAGCTGCGGCGCTATTTCATGGCGACCGCAACGGCACCCGCGATGTGCCGGGTGTGGGTGATGCTGAGCGACCAGGTTTTGATTTTCTGCTGACGGCTGATTTCCTCAGCCGCACCTATTAATCGCAATGAGGGTTTTCCAAGGGGGTCATGGTTGATCTCGATTTCCTGCCAGCTGATGGGACCGATCCCACAGCCAAGGGCTTTGACGACCGCTTCCTTGGCAGCGAATATCCCTGCCGCGCGCTGCATCGCATCCCCAATGTATTGCTGCTCGCGGGGTGTGAATACGCGTTTAAAGAAACGCTGTTTGATGGCGGGGTTTATATCCAGAAATCGGCTGATTTCCACCAGGTCTAAGCCGCTGATGAGAGCAGTTGCAGGCATGGATCAAGGCCCCGCGCTTGAGATCAGGAGCATATCAGGATTCAGGTATTTCTTCGCGGCAACCAGGATATCCTTCGCCGTGATGGATTGGATGATCGAGGCGTAGTTCTGGTAGTAGTCCAGGCCGAGATCAAAACGCACCATGCGCAGGATGGCATTGGCAATGCCTTCATTTGATTCGAGCGACATGGGCATCCGTCCGATCAGGTGAGAAGCGGAGTTGGTGAGCTCTTCTTTCGTTACCGGATTGGTGATGAATTCTGCTATTTGCGTGCGGATGAGATTGACCACTTTATCTTTGTTGGCCGGGTTGACTCCCGCGGAAAATGACCAGGCGCCCACATCTGCCCAGGCGCTGATGCTGCTGGAAGCGTAATAGGCCAGTCCGGACTGCGAGCGGACGATTTTTCCGATTCTTCCCATCAAACCGAACTGCCCAAGGATATGATTGCCGAGATAGGCGGGCAGAAAATCGGCGTCCATGCGCGCAGGTCCGAAGGTGCCCATAACGAGATCGGCCTGGCTTTTGCCTGCCAGCGTTGTGTGTTCTTGCAGCAGCTGGGTGGGCGGTTGCGGAAGGGGCGGGATTGGAGCATCCGGCTGGCGGCTGGCTTCCCAATCCGCGAAATATTTTTCTGTGAGCTGTTTCACGCGCTGCGGCAGAACTGCGCCGGCGACGACCATAGTGAGCTGTTCGGGGTGGTAATGGCGGTGGTGAAAATGGATGATTTCAGCAGAATTGATAGCCTGGATGGTTTCCGTAAAGCCATCTACCGGAAACCCGTAGGGATGGCCTTGATAAAGCATTTGATCAAAGCGCATCGAAGCTCTTTCTTCCGTATCCTGATCTCGGATGGCGAGGCCCGCCAGCAGCTGCGCACGCAGACGATTGATATATTTTTCCTCGAAACGGGGGAAGCGCAGCCCCTGGGCGGCGAGGTAAAAAACAGTATCCGCATCCTCGCGCAGCGATTTTGCGTTCATCCAGGCGTGCTGGGTGCCGCAGCCAAAAGAGAGATTGGCGCCAATGGATTCCAGCTGATGATGGAAGGCTTGAAAATTATAATCGCGGGTACCGCGAGAGAGACTGTTGGCGGTGAAATGCGCCAGGCCGACTCTGTCCGCGGTATCCAGCCGCGCTCCTCCGCCCAGGATGCCGATCAAAACCATAGAGCGCACATTGGGATTATGAAAAGAGAAAACGCGGATTCCGTTGGGGAGGATAAAGGAAGTGATGTTTTCCGGTCCGGGTACATTGGATAGAGGTGCGATGGTTTTGCTCAATGAAGAGTCCCTTCTTTTTTGGCGGGGCGGTAGATGCCGATGATGCGGTGGCTGGGGTCGAGATAATGCTGTGCTGCGTACTGAACCATGGCGGGGGTGATATTCTCAATTCTAGAAATATAGGTATCAAACCAGGTATGGTCGGCGAACATGGACGCGTAACCCATCCAAAAAGCCTGATTGGTGATGCTTTCGCTCCCATAGGCAAACAGGGCTTTGGCCTGCTTGATGGCGCGGTCGATCTCCGACTGCTTGACGAGATTATCCTGCAGAATGGCAATCTGTTTATCGATGGCGTGGATGACCTGTTTGGTGTTCTTTTCAGGCGGGAGAATAGCCAGGATCTCATACAAGTAGGGATCAATGGTAGCCTGCAGACCGCCGGAAACGGCAACGGCCAGGTCAGTTTCTACGATCTGCTGATAAAGTCGGCTGACCTTATTGGATACACTTCCACCGCCGAACATCGCGATGGAGGAAGGACCGGTGAGTAGGCTATCGAGGACGAGCAGAGAGAAAAAATCGTCTAAACGAGCGGAAGGCGCACGGTAGGAAATTTGTAAATATATGGTGTCGCCGGGGCCTTCCTTTTCAATGACAGCTGTCTGGTTGATGGTTTTTTCCGGGAGGAGGGTGGGTGTCCGCACTGAATTGGATTGTGTGCCGCCATAGCGATTGGTGATTTTTTCAAGGAGGGCGGCAGTATCAAAATCACCAGCCAGCACCAGGACGGCGTTATTGGGTGTGTAATAATCCTGGTAGTGGCGGAAAAGGTCCGCGCGTGTGATGGCTTTTAGGTCAACCAGCTCACCGATAACCTGGGTGGCGTAGGAATGCTGTGCGAAAGCGGCTTTGCGAACGGATTCGCTGAGCTGGAAGAGGGGTTCATTCTGGTTGCCTTCACGCTCAGAGATGACCACATTGCGCTCCAGTTCAACTTCGTTGATGTCAAAAACGCTGTTGGTCATGCGATCCGCCTCTAAGTCGAGGGCGATGTCGATCTTGTTGGCCGGGAGGGTTTCATAATAGGTTGTCCAATCGAGGGAGGTCATAGCATTCCAGACCCCGCCGTTTCTTGAGATGGCGGCATCCAGCTCGTGGATGGGGTAGGAGGGGGTGCCTTTGAACTGCATGTGTTCGACCCAATGGGAGATGCCGGTTATTCCGGGCACTTCATTCCTTGACCCGATGCGATACCAAATCCACTGGCTGACGATGGGAACGTGGTGCATTTCCCGGGTGAGGACAGTAAGACCGTTTTCAAGATGATGTGTTTGTGTTTTGTGGTTGATTTTCATTAATTCTATTTCCGGTTACTTGTTGAGAAAAGTGTACTCGAAAACACTCGGGATTATTGCATATATTTTGTTAGAAAATTATGGTGTTGCGGGGGAAAGGGATTACTTGTTGGCATTCGTGCGTGGTTTTGAAAAGGGAAGCATCATGAGGAATCCCAGCGCGATGCACCCTTCCGCAATTTGCACCCCGCGCGCCTGCCATGGCCCAAAGTAGGGGATGAAATCTGGAAATGGGTGGCTGCCGAGGCCAAAAATATCTGCCAAGCCGGAAAAGACTGCGATCACGTAGCCGGTGCTGACGAGGCGGATGCCCAACTCGGCTGCGATGCTGGGCTGGCGGCCTTTCCACAGGCCGGTGATGCTGAGATATCCACCCACACAGATAAGTCCCAGGCCGAACAGGATCACGCCGATCTGGACGAAGCCGATGACGGGACTGCGATCAAGCAAGAAAAGTTCTGGTTTTGCACCAACGATGAAGATAAAGATTCCACCCAGGGTACAGATCAGCCCGATTTGAATACGGCGAAGCGGAAAGGCATCTTGCTGTGTTTGGACATGCTCATTTTTCCTGTTGGCCATATTAACATTTGCGCTTTTCACGCAAAAGCCCTCGGGCTTCCGATTGTTCTAAAGCTTAAGAGATTTAGGAGCGCTAATCCTGCTGCGATTCTGCCTGGTCTGGTTCTGATTCAACCTGTTCTTCATCATCCTGAGGCTGTTCGTCCGCGACGGGCGCTGGTTGTTCTTCTTCAGCCTGAGATTGTTCGTCCGCGGCGGGTGTTGGTTGTTCTTCTTCAGCCTGAGGTTGTTCGTCATCTGTGGATACGGTAATATCAGTGTCCGTCAATTCCTGTTCCAGCGCTTTGAGGTCCATATCCGCAAAGGCCAATGATTCCACGCGGCGCAGACTGAGACCAATCCGGTGAGATTCCGGTTCGATTTTGATGATACGCAGGGTAACCTGATCATCCTCATGCAACACTTCTTTGGGATGTTCGACGTGCTCATCGGAAAGTTCTGAGATGTGGATGAGACCTTCGAATCCATTTTCCAGCATAGCAAACGCGCCAAATTTTGTGAGGCGGGTGATTTTGGCTTCAACAAGCTGGCCGACGCGCATTTCTTTAATCTCTTCCTGCCATGGATCTGGCAGCAAGCGACGAATAGAAAGGCCAATATGTTTTTTCACTTCATCAATGCTGATGACTTCCACATCAACTTCCTGTCCAACTTTGAGGGCATCACCGGGATGGCGGATGCGATCCCAGGAAATCTCACTTAGATGGACGAGCCCATCGGCGCCATTAATATTGACAAATGCGCCAAAATCCGCCAGGCTGGTGACACGGCCTGTGCGGACATCCCCAATTTCAATTTTATCGATGACCTGATCACGGATACTCTCGCGTGATTCATTCAAAGCCGCACGCTCGGAGAAAATGAGGCGACGGCGTTCCTGGTCCACTTCGATGATTTGTAGGGATAATTCCTGCCCCATGAGATGGCCAAACCGTTTTTCAGGGGTATCGCCGTTAATATCTGCGCGGCGGGAAAAGGCAAGCTGAGAAGCGGGCACAAAGCCACGCAGTTCGTTAAATGTTACCAATAAGCCACCGCGGTTATAGCCAATGACCTTTCCCGTAAAGGATCCATCTTCATCCATAAGTTTCTTTGCTTCAACCCATGTTTCGGCTTCCAGCGCGCGCACATAGGACAGTAGCAAATTGCCGTGATGGTCTTCTGGGGTAATGATATAAACGGGAATTTCCTGTCCGACTTCAAGTGAGGCGAACACATCCGGAGAGATCAGTTCAAATTCCTGCCCACCGATGATGCCTTCCGATTTTGCGCCGATGCCGACCATAATCTGGCCAGGTGTAATCGATGCGATTGTTCCTTGTTTGATTTCTCCGGCTTTTGGTAAATCAAGCCCGAGCCCTTCTTCGTTCAAGAGGGCTGCCATGTTCTGGTATTCTTTTTCGTTCTCTTCCGTGTTTCCTCCCAAATTCTGGTTGGCGTTGTTTTGATCCATATAATTAAATACTCCAATACGAGATGATAATATGCTGATTATAAGGGGTAATTAATAAACTGACAACCCTGCCCCTAACCCCAGAAAATGCTTCAGAAAAAAGATATTTCTATTTCTTCTTATGGCGTTTTCGTTTTTTCTTGCTGCCCGGCGAAGATTGTCCGTCTGGTGCCGTATCCGCTTTTGGCTCCGGCGCCGGTGTATTTTGCGCCGATTGGTGCTGGGCCGGCCGCAGCTTGAAGATTCTGCTGATGACTGCCAGGCGGATGTTGGCCAGAAGGTCCCGGAAGTTATCCGTGGCAAAGCGCTTATACTGCACAAGAGGGTCCTGCTGGGCATAGGCTTCCATACGAATGGAAACGCGAAGTGCTTCCATTCGGGTGAGATGCTCTATCCAAAGATCGGAGATGGCTTTGAGGAGTACATGCCGATAGATGGATTGTTGGACTTTCTTCCCGAAGGCATCCATAAAATTATCCGATTGTGATGGCAGCTTGGCGAGATCAGCAGCGGCAATGGTCTGGAGCTGATCCCCGGTCAGGTGTTTTTCCAAATTCGCCCGATAGGAAGGCGACAATTCATGATAGGCAAGCTGCTTCCTGGCGATGCCGGCCATCTCTAATTTTCCCCAAATGCGCCGCAGGTTCTGTTTGGTGCTTTCCATGTGGTTAAGAATCCGCTGTTTGGACGCCTGCTCTGCACCATCCCGTAGATATTGGGGGGCAAGGTAAATGTAATTGAGCAGATTAACAGCGACATATTTCTTTTGGTGGGTGCGGGAATCAATCATGAGCTGTTTGCCGACACCCATCTGGCTGATGATTTGAACATAATCGATGGTGCCCAGATTGGCTTGATCGAGATTGGCGACCATGCGGCTGAGGTTGTGCTGGATGGGGTGATTGTCACCATGGATGGCATCTACTTTGCGCTGATAACTGTCTTCCAGCGCGGAGATGAGGGTTTGTTCGATCGTATCCCAATCCTTTCCTATGAGGTTATCTGCTGTGAGGGGTAATTTTTCTCGTATTCTGCGTTCGATGGTGGTGATAACCCTGGAAATGAAAGTGGATTGGATGTTCTCTTCCATGTCCTGCTCCACTTTGCGGCGGGCGTCTTGATCTCCGGTAAAAAGCGCTGTGAGATCAGCGTTTGATAGGGATATCTTCACGCGGACGGCCTTCTGCAGTTCTGGTAGAACCTGCGCGGCGGATTGTTCCTGGTAGGCGTCGATATTATCCAGGAAAATATCCAGGCTTTCCATGCGTTCATCCCACTGCTGGCGGTAGGTTTGGGCGGCGTTTTGCACAAACTGCCGGGTTTGTTCGAAAACATGCTCTTTTTCCGCCAATATGGTTTCCGCGGCGATTTCCAGAGCAGCCTGTGTGATGTGAACTGGATCAGCCAAAGCGGCTGTTTTTTCTTTCAATTGATCAGCGACACACTGGATTGTAAAAGAAGGAAGGCGTTCGCCGATTTCAGAAAAGAAGATGGTCGGTTGGATCTCTTCCAGGAAAGCCAGCAGCTTCAAGCTTTCCTCCTGGGAGGTGAGAGCGTGATCAAGGCGCTGTTCGAGTTCATTTTGAAGCATGTCAGTGACATCTTCGTCAAGGTTGGTTTTGGTGAGTACGCGGTCGCGTTCGGTATAGATGCGTTCGCGCTGGTCGTTGAGGATGTTATCGTAATCAAGGAGATGTTTACGGATATCGAAGTTATAACCTTCGACACGCTGCTGGGCTTGTTCGACCATTCGGCCGATCAGGCGGCTTTCCAGCGGGACGTCAGGGTCCAGATTGAACAGGCGCATCATGTTTTCCGCACGTTCGCCGCCGAACATGCGCATGAGCTCATCCTCCAGAGAGAGGTAAAAACGGGATGATCCCGGATCTCCCTGCCGGCCGGCGCGCCCGCGCAGCTGGTTATCAATGCGCCGGGCTTCGTGCCTTTCCGAGCCGATTACATGCAATCCGCCGACCTGCCTGACTTTTTTCATGTTGTTTAAATAGGAAAGGAAGGTGGCGACCGCGGTTTGTTGTTCCTGATCCATTTGACTGATGCGCTGCTGGTTGTCCTGAAGGTGGTGCGCCATTTCTGTGCTGTCCATGCCGTAGGGATCGATTCCGAGCTGGTCCAGCACCAGGCGGATTTCTGAGAGGACAGATTCTTTGATCTCCCCTCCCAATTTGATGTCAACCCCGCGCCCGGCCATATTGGTGGCGATGGTTACCGCGCCAAAGGCGCCTGCTCCTTCGATGATGATGGATTCCTGATCGTGTTTGAGGGCGTTGAGAACCTGATGGGGAATGCCGCCCCGCATGATCGAAAGCAGACGATCAGCGTGGTTGGCGTCCAAAACCAAGATCCTGAGCAGGTGTTCAATATTTTCAGATGATTCAATATTCATGACGGGCAGGTTCAGCTGCCTGGCGAAAGCACGCAGATTTTCCAGTGTTTGTTTGAGGAGCGGTTCATGCAGCGGCGCCAATTCAGGTATTGCCCTTTCCAAACTCTCGATTCCATTGGCGCGCATCCATTGATCGCGGATGAGTAGAATGGTCAAGAGAACTCGCAGGGAATCTGTTTTCAGGTACGAGGATAGGGTTTCGGAGTGTTCAATGGAAGTGGTTCCAACCAGCTGCGGACGCCCGATGGCGTGGAAGCGAATGATTTCCATGCAAATTGCGCGGCGTTTGGCTTCTTCCGTACGATAGACGATATCGGGATAATCTTTCCGCTTCCAGTATGCGGCGGAAGAATGCGGATCGTCTTTCATCGAATAGTATGTGTAGGTATATCCTTCTTGGTCCTTGGCCTGGCTTACTTCATAGGGTGTGTTGGGTTTGCCGGCTTCGTAATCGAGGTTGGTGGGAATTTCCAATACATCCAGGTCATAGATTGTGGAAAATTCCTCCGCTTCCGTGACAGCGGTACCGGTCATACCGGCCAATTTGGCATATTTACGGAAATAATTCTGGAGGGTGATGGTGGCATGGGTGATATTTTCCGGGTTTACTTTAAGCCCTTCCTTGGCTTCCACAGCCTGGTGGAGGCCTTCAGACCAGCGGCGTCCGGGCATCAGGCGACCGGTAAATTCATCAACAATAATAATCTCGCGGTTTTGGATGACGTAATCTTTATTCTTGCGGTAGAGCAGTTCGGCACGCAAAGCCTGTTCCAGGTAGCCCAATAAGCGCGCCTGTTCGGGCGTGATATCTTCCGGGCGGTCCGGGTCGCGCAGGGTTGTTTGCAGAATCTGTTCAACATGGATTTCCCCGATCTCCGTGAGGGAAATGGTGCGGTCTTTCTCGTCAAAGTCAAAATCTTCCGGATTGAGCTGTTTGACGACTGCGGCCATCTGGGTGTACCAGGCCACGTTCTCTGATGCTGGGCCGGAAATGATGAGCGGGGTGCGGGCTTCGTCAATAAGGATATTGTCAATCTCATCCACGATGGCGAAGAAGTGGCCGCGCTGGACGCGACTGCGAATATCCATAATGAGGTTATCGCGCAGATAATCAAAGCCAAATTCGTTATTGGTTCCATAGGTGATGTCTGCCTGGTAGGCTTCATTACGCGGGATGATTTTCAGCTGGTCATCTTCCTCACGGACAGCGCGCAGACCGAGATCAACCAGAAACCCGCTGCGGCCATTTTCAGTACGGCTGGCCATCTGCAGCACGCCGACGCTCAACCCGAGCATGTTATAGATAGGCGCCATCCAGCGGGCATCACGTCGTGCGAGGTAGTCGTTGACTGTTACCAGGTGGACACCTTTTTTTGATAGGGCGTTCAGATACAGCGGGAGGGTGGCGGCAAGGGTTTTTCCTTCACCGGTGCGCATTTCCGCGATTTTGCCTTGATGCATGGTGATTCCGCCTATCAACTGGACATTGAAATGCCGCAAGCCGATGGTGCGTTTGCTGGCTTCCCTGACGGCTGCGAAAGCTTCCGGCAGAAGATCGTCAAGTGTTTCTCCAGCTTCCAGCCTGTCCCTGAATGTTGCGGTCAGCGAAGATAATTCCTGACTGCTGAGTTTTTCGAAACCGGATTCGAGCTGGTTGATTTCTTCGACCAGTAGCCCCATTCTTTCCAAATCTTTAGCCTGCGGGTCTCCACCGATTGCTTTGACAATATTTTTAAACATATTTTTCCCTTTCGCGAGCGATTATAGCACAGCGAAGAACCAATAAAAAAGGCGCGGATGATGGTCCGCGCCAGTGTGTATTTTAGGTGCTTATCGCTTAGATTTGGACAGATTGCCCATCCACTCCTTCTGCGGCTTCCATTAATACTTCGCTGAGCGTAGGGTGCGCGTGGATGTTGTTGGCGATTTCTTTAGCGGTCATTTCCATTTTCTGCGCAAGGGTCAATTCCGGCAGCAGTTCGGATACTTCTGGGCCGACCAAGTGGGCGCCGAGAATCTCGCCGTATTTGGCTTCGGTGATTATCTTGGCGAATCCACCGGATTCCCCCAGGCCGAGCGCTTTTCCATTGGCAAGGAACGGAAAACGACCAATCTTGATTTCATACCCTGCTTCCTGGGCCTGTTTTTCTGTGAACCCAAAGGAAGCGACCTGCGGCTGGCAGTAGGTCGCGCGCGGAACCATTTTATAGTTGATGGGGTGGGTTTCTTTTTTAGCGATGGCATCAGCGCAGAGGATGCCCTGCGCAGAAGCGACATGCGCCAGCAGGAATTTCCCGGTCACATCTCCGACTGCCCAGATACCGCTGACGTTGGTCCGCATGGTATCATCGACCGAGATAAAACCTTTCTCATCCGTGTCAACCCTTACCGATTCCAATCCCAATCCCTGTGAATTGGGGTGGAAGCCGATGGCGACCATGGCTTGTTCGGCGTTGATCGTCGTCTGCTTGCCATCCGCGGAAAGGACAACCTGCACACCTTCCTGCGTGGCTTGAATGGATTCGACTTTGTGCCCGGTGCGAATGTTGATCCCGCGTTTCTTGAAGGCTTTGGCTAATTCTTTTCCAATTTCCTGCTCTTCCAGGGGGAGAAGCGTCGGCAGCATTTCGACGAGCGTGACTTCTGTATCATATGCTTTCCAAACGGTGGCGAATTCAACGCCAATGGCGCCGGCACCGATGATGACGACCGAGGCGGGCTGCTTTTCCTGAAGGATGGCTTCCTTATAAGTTAGCACATTTTTTTCTTCGATTTTCCATTCCGTTGGGACGAAGGGGTGAGAACCGGTCGCGATGACTATGTTTTCTGCTTCGAGCTGCTGGGTGCCATCTTTTCCATCAACGGTTAGTTTACCCTTTCCAGTGATTTTAGCGGTTCCCATGATTACATCGATATTATTTTTTTTCATGAGGAAGCCAACACCACGAGACAGGCGCTGGGAGACTTTACGGCTGCGTTTGACCGCTTCAGCATAGTCCATTTTTAAATTATCAAAAGAAATACCAAATTCTTTGGTGCGATCCCGCAGGGTATGGGCGAGCTCGGCGTTTTTCAGCAGCGCCTTGGAGGGAATGCAGCCCACATTGAGGCAGACACCACCAAGATATTCTTTTTCAATGATCGCAGTTTTGAGGCCGTTGTGGGAAGCGCGTATCGCGCAAACATATCCACCAGGGCCAGCGCCTATTACAACCACATCGTATTTTGCCATTTGTCTTTCTCCTTTATATCAGTAGTATCATTTCTATATAATATTTTTAGCCAACAGCCGAAAATATTGATTAATATACTACAGTTGATTTTAAGATTATGTGTCATTTTTTCTGTAAAAGTGATCCAGGCCCTTTCAGAATTTGATAATACCCTAAGTGCCCTCCATATTCAAATAGATCCTGCCATATTCCCACTCCTCGCT
>Ga0180431_10001639_pt1 | contig 30955 bp, 41 predicted proteins | sample SS_ome_11_FD_132459 | JGI IMG/M metagenome (GOLD analysis project Ga0180431, IMG submission 132459) | Hypersaline lake sediment archaeal communities from the Salton Sea, California, USA - SS_1_MS_1 metaG | ecosystem: Environmental > Aquatic > Non-marine Saline and Alkaline > Hypersaline >... | reverse complement strand
GACCCTAGACCTCGGAGGTCTCTGCCGAGCTTGTGCTCGCCCAAAACCGCTGATTTGGGCAGTTTTTGAGCCTGAAAACACATCTCATTAGACCTCCGAGGTCTTGCCCAACTTATTTGAAACCTCTCCAAATTATATGGCTGCGCTCGTAGCTTGTCAAACAGTTGAAAAGATCCGTTGAACCGCCGAGGTGCACAGGGCGCCAATCTTGGCGCGACGCTACCGATTTGGTCATTGGTCATTTGTGGCTCCCGCGCTGTGATTCTTTAACTCTTCCTGCTCCATCTCTGCCAACATCTGGGCCACCGCCTCGATGGCGACGCGCTGCTTGCGGTACAGGTCTGACTCGCTCATCGCCAGCCGGCGTGCGATTTCGCGCACCCGGCGTCCTTGGAGAAACTTGAGCTCAATGATGTTGTAGAGGATCCATTCCGGGGTCGTCATCTCGCGCTGCCCTTGGGGGCGCAAGCGCTCGATGGCCTGCTTGAGCACGTCCCGCAGGGCCGTCAACGTGCTGCTGCCGTGTTCTTCCATCGCGCGCTCTACCACGCGCAAGGCCAGGAGTGGACTGCCGGTCAGTTTGGGGCCGCCCCAATAATGAGTAAGCGCGCCCTTGACCCACTCGGGGAACAGGGAAGACTCGACCGGGCTGAATTGGGAGAGCGCCTGATCTCCCACGTAGTGCACCACCCCGCGGCGGCGTTGGATGTCCTCGATCTCTGGGATGATCTGCCGCAGGGCGTTGAAGAGTCCTTGTTGGAGCCTGCGGTCTTCCAGGGCCGCCGTTGCCTGGACCAGCAGGGTGTCCACGCCCTCTTGTTCCTCCGGAAGCAAGTCCGGTTCGGGCGCGCGCGCGGCGATGCCCACCATTCCTATGACGATATCCTGGCTTTTGGCGCGCAGGGGAAGCAGCCAGTAGCCATCCCACACAAAGATCTTGCCGCGTCGCTCGATTTGTCGCTCTGCTGTGAGCTCGGTTTCGGTAGGCCCTTGCCAGGCCTCGGGCGGCAGTGAATCTGTCGCTTCTTCCTCCAGCGATCCGCAGACGACCTCCAGGTGAGGAACTCCATCGTCTATGACGGTCACAAAGGCCGCATCTACCCGTAGTAGGTCACACAGCGCGGTGAGCACGTTCTCGAGGAATTGGCGTAGGTCGGTCGTCGTCAACAGCCGGTTGCTCAAGCCCTGAATCCACTCGATCTCTGGTTGGTCCTGGCGATAGAGCACCCGATCAATTAGCGGCTTGGCGGCTTCGATCCCCAGTTGCGCGAGCAGAATCACGCCGACGACGCCAAAGAGCATCGAGCGGCGGCTTGGCAGACCGAGCCACCCTTCCGCCTGGGAGGCGGCGACGATGACGACGACCACCAGGGTGGCGACCAGTGGCCCGCGCAGCAAGAAGCGCACCAGGCGGTGCTTTACCACTCGATCTGGGGTCAGTGCACCGAAAAAGGCCACACTGTAGGCCAGGAGCACCAGCATCAGCCCGATCCCCACGTTCCCCAGCACCAGCAGCAACCAGAGCGCGAGGCCGGGGGCGTAGGTGGGCCAGCCGGTGAGGAGCAAGTAGGGAAAGACGCCGGCCGCCGGCGCTGCAAAGGTAGCCGCCAGGTAGGCCATACGACGGCGCGAGGTCGAGGTGAGGCAGCGGCGGCGCGCCCACAGGACGTTGACGGCTCCCCAGATCACGCCGGCAAAAAAGTAGAGGACAAAAGCCGGAAAAAGCGGCCCCGGCAGTAGGTGGGGTGCGTGGTGGGTCAATGCGCTTCCGCGCGCCACCATGTCGCTGAACGCCACCCCGAGCAGCAACAGGGCACTGAGAGAATAGCTGGCGCGCACGGCGACGTCGCGAACTCGGCTGCGAGCGCCGGTAGTTATCAACAAGGCGTTGGAAAAGCCCAAGTAGGCGGCTGGCGTAAAAGCGATGCCCACCCATTGCAGCCGCAGCCAGGGGATGGCCGCCTCCGGGTTTTCCGTGCCGAACAGCGCCAGGTCTACGAGGTAGGTGAGCAGCACACACGATAGCAGAGCGACGAAAGAGCGGGCCACGCTGTTGCGCAGGTTGTAGATGACGAGGTAAAGCAAAAAGGCGCAGGAGAGGATGACAATGCCCGAAGCGAGCACAATGTTGATCAACTCGAAAAAGCTTTGCAGTTCGAATGCCAATGAGAGATCCATTGATAGTGATTGCGATAATCCACTAGAAGTACGACTCGAAGTAGTTACGACGCTGCTATTGTACCTTGTGTTCAGCTTGGGGTCAAGGTTGCTTTCGAGTAACTGCCTGACAAAGCTGCGCCTCAAACCGACGAGTAAAATGGGACGCGGATCAACACGGGATGCGCACACAGATTTTGTCGCTTCGCTTACACTCCGTATTTGCCGTGTGCATCCGTGTCCGACACCCGGTGGAGGAGACCTTTCAGGGAGACCAGGACGGCTTGGCGCCCTTTCCGCAACCGGTTGGCCATGTAGCCAAACACCGCATCCGGGGGATAGGTGGAGCTGTACGCGCTGACCGGGCGGCCTGTCAGATCGCCACGCAGTGTCAAACACTCGCGGTGACAAAGAACCTCGTGTGTGGCGCCGCGGATGTACGGCTGCATAATGGCATCCAGTTCAGCCTGTATCCGCGCCACGTCCAACTCGTCCAGATCGCCGCCTGGCGTAGCGTCTTTGTGACACCGAGGAACTGTGGCGGCGCGCAATCGCTGACTCAGCTTCAAGTGGCGCGCGAGCGGCCTGCAGTGACGATTGAACACTGCTTTAACGCCGCCAGCCACTTGACAAAAAGCAATTAGTATATTATAATTACTACAAAATAGTAAGCACTATAAATAACCAGATCCCTATACAGAATGTGACTACTGATCGCCCAGCTGGTATTGTCAAATCCAGAGCAGGAGCGGCCGAGTAGTCGCCACAGGAGAGTGACAATGTTGGGCAAGAAAATTCAAGACGCTGTGAACGAACAGATCAAGAACGAGCTGTACTCCGCCTACCTCTATCTTTCGATGGCCGCCTACTGCGAATCCATCAATCTGCCGGGCTGCGCCCATTGGATGCGCATGCAGGAACAAGAAGAAAGGCTACACGCTTTCAAGTTCTTTGACTTTATCCACGAGCGGGGTGGGCGTGCGATCCTCCAGGCAATTGACCAGCCGCCGAGCGAATTCGAATCGCTGCTCGACGTTTTTGAAAAGACGCTCGAGCACGAGCAAAAGGTGACGGCGATGATTCACAACCTCTACGACCTGGCGGTTCAGGAAAAAGACTATGCCAGCCAGATCTTTTTGCAGTGGTTCGTGACGGAACAGGTGGAAGAGGAAGATAGCGTAAGCCGGGTTATCGATACTATAAAAATGATCGGCGATAGCCCTCAGGCTCTTTTGATGCTGGATAGGGAGTTGGGTGGACGGACGGCGCCCCAGACTGACGGCAGCCAATAATCGCCCAAGGAGAGATATGCCTTCTTCCGCACCCACCGTAGACAGTGTGTGCGTACAACTAAAAGAGCGAGGCCGGCGGGTGACGCCCCAGCGCAGGGCCATCGTCCAGACTTTGCTGGAAGATGACCACGCACACCCCACCGCCGAGCAGGTTTTCGCTCAGGTGCGCGATGCGATGCCCGATATGTCGCCAGCCACCGTCTACAACACACTGCACGAGCTGGTGGAGATGGGTCTGCTGCTGGAGCTCGATCTGGGGACAGGAGGGAGGCGTTACGACGTCAACACAGCGGATCACGCCCACCTGATCTGCCTGGAATGCGGGCGCGTGGAGGATGTGGACTATGATCCCAGCACGTTGGCGCTCTTCCCCGAACAGGCGCAAGGGTTTCAGATAGTGGAGCGGACGACTATCTTTCGCGGCTACTGCTCTAATTGTACTGATTGATGATTGCTGGTTTAGAGATTTGAAAAACTGCGCCTGCATCGCCTACGGCAAATCAACGAATTGGGAAAGGAGCGGATTTTTTGCCGCCGCACGAGGCCAATCCTGGTTACAAACGCGGTTGAACCATGTGCCCCAAGCGGTTGAACCATGTGCCTCAATTCGTTTTTTTCTAAATTCGCTGTAGTGTTCCGCCCAATCTAATATTGTCAAGTTACTCAGCCAAGGCGGTTTTCCCCCGTCATTGCGAGGAGCAGAGCGACGAAACAATCCCCACCTCGTAATTTGGAGATTGCTTCGCCGCAAAAAGCGCGGCTCGCAATAACAAGCTGAGTGGTTACCCTAAATCAAAAATCAAAAGGGAGGAAAAACAATGGACAAGTGGGAATGCATCGTGTGTGGTTACGTCTACGACCCAGCGGAGGGCGACCCCGATAACGGAGTTGCGCCCGGCACGTCCTTCGAGGATGTGCCCGAAGATTGGGTCTGCCCCGACTGCGGCGCGGGCAAAGATATGTTCGAAAAAGTAGAGTAGCTAGGAATGAAGCACGTCATCGTCGGCAGCGGCGTCGCTGGTGTGACGGCGGCCCAGGGTATCGTCAGAGCTGATCCGGCCGCCGAGGTGTACGTTCTTGGCGCGGAGCCTTACCCCTACTATCGCCGCCCCCGGCTGTGGGAGTTTATCGCCGGGCAAGTTGAGCGAGATGAGCTCTACTTTCGCCCGGCAGATTGGTACGCCGGGCGCGGTATCCAGCTACATTTGGGGCTCCAGGTTTCCTCACTCGATACCGCAACCCACCGCCTCATTCTGGCCGATGGATCAACTGTAGAGTACGAGCGCTTGTTGCTGGCAACAGGCGCTCGCCCCTTTATGCCCCCTTGCGAGGGAGCGGACAGGGATGGCGTCTTTACCTTGCGTACGCTAGATGATGCACTGGCGATCAGAACGTACGCGCAGGACGTATCTACGGCAGTGGTCGTCGGCGGGGGGCTGCTGGGCCTGGAGACGGCACGGGCGCTGCGCACCGCCGGTCTGAGTGTGACGGTGGTCGAGTTCGCCCCACACTTGCTGCCGCGCCAACTGGACGCCGAAGGCGCTGAGGTGTTACAGTCGCTGCTGGAAGCGCAAGGGCTGCGAATAGTCACCTCAGGTGCGACGGAGGCTGTCTTGGGCGACGGCCGTGCCAGCGGTATCCGTTTGAAGGATGGCCGTATGCTGCCTGGTGAGCTGGTGCTCTTTTCGACCGGCATCCGGTCGGAGGTGTCACTGGCCCAGGCGGCCGGGCTGAAAGTCAAGCGGGGCATCGTCGTGGATGGGCAGTTGCGAACCAGGCGGGCGGAGGGCCACCCGGCGGAGGACATCTTTGCCGCGGGAGACGTGGCCGAGTTCGAGGGCCAGGTTTATGGCATCATCCCGGCCGCCATCGAGCAAGCCCGCGTCGCAGCGGCAAACATGGTTTCGCCCGGCAGCGCTGTCTACACCGGCACGCTTCCGGCCACTAAGCTCAAGGTCGCCGGAGCGGAGTTGGCCTCGCTGGGTGAAAGCGTGTCCGAGGACGCTGCGTGCCTTCAGCTCCGGCACGCGGATCTGCCCGCCGGCCACTATCGCAAGTTCGTGTTGCGCGGTGGTCGTGTCGTGGGCGCGATCTTGCTCAACGACGAGGCGCGAGTGAGACCCATAGCCCAGCTCATTGAACGAGGCGTGGACGTTTCGGTTCACGCCGACCATCTGTCGGACGACGACTTTGATCTAGAACTACTGTTGCGTGAAACGTGAACCCTCGAGCGCAACACAATCATCACTTCCGAGGAGGAACAAATGCATAAAATGACACAAGCCAACCTGGAGGCAGCTTTTGCCGGCGAGAGCCAGGCCCACATGAAATACCTGGTCTTTGCCGACAAGGCGGAGCAGGAAGGATTCCCCAACGTAGCGCGGCTCTTCCGGGCCAATGCCTACGCCGAGCAGGTGCACGCCACCAATCACTTCAAGACGCTCAAGGGCCTGGGCAAGACGGTGGACAACCTGGACGTTGCCATCGGCGGCGAGACCTATGAAATTGACGAGATGTATCCCGCTTTTCTGGCAGTGGCCGAGCTCCAGGGGGAAAAGGGCGCCATCCGCTCCAACAAGTGGGCGATGGAGGCGGAAAAGATCCACGCCGAGATGTACGGCGCAGCCAAGTCGGCCGTGGAGAGCGGCAAGGACTTCGAGGGTGGTCAGGTCTATGTCTGCGAGGTGTGTGGCTGGACCGGCGAGGGCGAGCCGCCGGACGAATGCCCGCTGTGCAAGGCGAAGAAGGACAAGTTTGTCACATTCTGAAGCGGCAAGCGTCAAATGTAAGGGCGTGAGATTGCGCATTAAGTTTGACGTTTTACCGCGAGAGGAGGGATATATGGAAAAAGCTGACGGCCCCGGGAAACAGATGTGCCAATTTAAGGAGGTCGTGTTATGCCTGAAGTAGATTCTTGCGTGCAAGCAGCAGCGGGGCCGTTGATTGCCAAGCCGGCCCCTGGTAGAGAAATGTCACCAGTGAAGGAGGAACCAGAAATGACAATGGCGCGTGTGGGCAAGGAAGCCCCGGATTTCGAAGTCTCAGCTTACGTCGCTGGCGAGGGCTTTAAGAACATCAAACTCTCGGACTACCGAGGCCAGTGGGTGCTGCTCTGCTTTTACCCCGGCGACTTTACCTTCGTCTGACCGACGGAACTGTCGGCAGTTGCCGTCAAGTACCCAGGGTTGAAGGAGCTGGGCGTCGAAGTGCTGTCTATGAGCGTGGACAGCCGCTTCACCCACAAGATTTGGAACGAAGTGGAGCTATCCAAGATGGTCGAGGGCGGCATCCCCTACCCGATGCTGTCCGATCCGGGCGGGCGCGTTGGAACCGTATACGGCGTGTACGAAGAAGCAGCCGGCGTGAACATCCGCGGCCGATTCATCATTGACCCCGATGGAGTGATCCAAGCGATGGAGGTACTGACCCCATCGGTGGGTCGCCACATTGACGAGACGATCCGCCAGGTGAAGGCGTTCCAGCACGTGCGGACCACGGGCGAGGCTACGCCGTCCGGCTGGCAACCGGGCAAGCCGACTCTCAAACCTGGCCCCGACCTGGTGGGCAAGGTGTGGGAAATGTGGAAGCCATAGGCTAGATTAGATGTGGTGTAGGGTGAGAAACCAGGTTTTTCCGTAAGCCGTGACAAAAACCTGGTTTCTTGCCCCGAATTAAGGGAGATTAGCAGTGGATCCTGTGTTACTATCTCGCATTCAATTTGGATTGACGGCCGCGTTTCACTTTCTCTTTCCCCCCATCTCGATCGGCCTGGCGTGGGTCATCGTCTATATGGGCTGGCGCGGTCTGCGCACCGGGGAGAGAATCTACGATCAAATGACCCGCTTCTGGGTCAAGATCCTGGCGTTGATCTTTGCCGCCGGAGTAGCGACCGGCATCGCGCTCGAGTTCCAGTTCGGCACCAACTGGGCCACCTACTCCCGCTTCGTCGGCGACATCTTTGGCTCGCCGCTGGCCGCCGAGGGGGTGTTCGCTTTCTTCCTCGAGTCCGGCTTCCTGGGCGTGCTCATCCTGGGCCGGAACCGCGTCTCCAAAAAGTTCTACTGGTTCTCCAGCTTGATGGTGGCCGTCGGCTCTACTCTCTCGGCCTTTTGGATCATCGTCGCCAACTCCTGGCAGCAGACGCCGGTGGCCTACCAGATCGTGGGAGAGGGCGCGTTCCGCCGGGCCGAGCTGACCAACTTTTGGCTTGCTGTGTTCAATCCCTCCACGCTGCCGCGTTACTTTCACACCGTCGTGGCCTCGGTCCTGACCGGCGGATTCTTCGTCGCCGGCGCCAGCGCGTGGTATCTGCTGAAAGGGCGACATCGGGAGTTTGCCCGCCGCTCTCTGCAGATTGGCTTGATCACGTCCGCTGTTTTCTCACTGTTGGTCCTGGGCGTGGGGCACGCTCACGCGGTTCAGGTGGCCGAGACGCAACCGGCCAAGATGGCGGCCTACGAGGCGCTATTTGAGACCCATGACGGCGCGGCGATGATCATCTGGGGGTTCCCCGACGTAGAGAACCAAACCGTTCGTTTCAACATTGCCGTTCCCAAGCTCCTCAGTTTCCTGGCCTACTTTGATCCCAACGCCACCATACCGGGCCTGGACCAGTTCCATCGAGAAGAGTGGCCGCCCATCGCCCTATCCTTCTACCCGTACCACCTGATGGTGGCTCTGGGAATGTGGTTCATCCTGCTGCCCTGGCAGGGCCTTTTCCTGAAGGAGAAGCACTTCACCAATCCGATTTTCCTGAAAGCGGTTCTATATTCCAGCCTTCTGCCGCTGCTGGCGATGGAGTTGGGGTGGATGGCCACAGAGTTCGGGCGCCAGCCGTGGGTCGTGTACGGTCTGCTCAAGACGGAAGATGCGATCTCGGCGGTGGTGCCGGCAGGGCAGATTCTGGCGACTATTATTCTCTTCGTCCTGATCTATACCCTGATCCTGGCTTTGCTCGTTTACATCCTCAAGCGGGAGTTCGAGCACGGGCCGGATGCGGAACCGCCAGCGCAGGGGACGCCGGCCGGCGCGGAGGTGACAGTATGAGCCACGAGTTTCTCCAAGTCGTCTGGTATCTGCTGGTCGGTGTGTTGCTGACCGGCTACGCCATTCTGGATGGGTTCGACCTGGGCGTGGGGGTACTGTCCCCCTTTGTTGCCCGCAGCGACAAAGAGAGGCGGCTGCTGCTCAACGCAGTCGGCCCCTTCTGGGACGGCAATGAAGTCTGGCTATTGACCGGAGGCGGCGCTCTGTTTGCCGCCTTTCCCCACGTCTATGCCACCGTCTTTAGCGGCTTTTACCTGGCGCTGATGCTGGTGCTATTTGCCCTCATCCTGCGCGCCGTCTCCTTCGAGTTCCGCAGCAAAGTGGAGAGCGAGACCTGGCGGCGCGCCTGGGACTGGGTCTTTTTCGTCGCCAGTCTCTTGCCGGCGCTCTTGACCGGGGTGGCGGTGGGGAATGTGATGCGGGGCGTGCCGCTGGACGCACAGATAGAGTTCGCCGGCAACTTTTTCACGTTGCTCAACCCCTTCTCCCTGCTGGTGGGGCTGGCCGGCCTGGCGATGTTCGTCACCCACGGGGCCATCTACCTGATGGTCAAGACAGGCGGTGAGGTAGCCGGGCGAGCCAGGCGGTGGGCCGCCGGTGGGTGGGTGGCCTTGCTCGTCCTGGCGCTGCTCGTCACCGTCGTGGCGGTTTTCGACGCGCCCGCCCGTTTCGAGGGCAAGCCACTGACCGTATGGGTGCTCCCCATCCTGACGGCTTTCTTCCTGGCGCTGACGCGGGTCAACGTGGGGCGTGGGGAGGCGGGCAAGGCGTTTCTCTTCTCGGCGCTGTCTATCGTTGGGTTGATGTCCATCTTTGGCGCGGCTAACTTTCCCTATCTGCTGCCGGCGCGGAACGTCGTGGAGCACGGTTTGACGGCCTACAATAGCTCGGCTTCTCAGAACACGTTGACGGCCATGCTCGTCATCGCCCTGATCGGTATGCCGCTGGTCATAGCCTACACTGCGTACATCTACTATATCTTTCGAGGAAAAACAAGAGTGGAAGCCGGTGGCTACTGAATATGATGAAAGATAAAACACGGAGCAACGTATACAAGGCCTTCGTCGGCGAGGCCAAGGCGTATCACCGGCTACTGGCCTTTGCCCGCAAGGCGGACGAGGAAGGGTACGAACAGGTCGCCAAGCTGTTCCGCGCCGTCGCTTCCGCTGAGGGAGTGCATACAGAGCGTCACCTACGGCTTATGGGCGAGGCGGTGGTAAAAAGCACGGAGGAGAATTTGCAGTTCTCATTCGAGAGCGAGACCACCGTCAACCAGGTTTATTACCCCCAGTTCATCCAGGATGCGGAGAGCGAGGAAGAACGGGCGGCGGCGTTGACCTTTAGCCAGGCGCGGGATGTGGAGGAGGGGCACGCCGCGCTCTACAAGCGGGCGCTGAACGCCATGCTGCGCGACGAGGCGCACGACTATTACGTCTGCCAGGTGTGCGGCTACGTCGCCGAGCGAGAAGCGCCCGACCAGTGCCCGGTGTGCAACGCCAAGCAGGAGAAATTCCGGTTGGTGACGTGATCGGACCAGTTTTCAAAGTGGGATGCAGAGGAACACAAAGGACGAATTCACAAATTCAAGGAGGAAACATGGATTGGATAACGTTTTTGCAGGTAATGATCGAGGACGAAAAGGCCGCCATCAACAAGTACCAACTGGCGGTCGAGGAGGCCGATTCGAAAGAACTCAAAACCACTCTCCAGCGTCTCATGGCCGAGGAAGAGGTACACATTGACCTCTTGGAGTACGAAATCAGCAGACTGAAGGCATCGTGAGGAGGTATACAGAGGAGGTACAAAAATGGGTACAAAAGGAAGATCAATCGTAGGCATAGACGTAGATGATCTCATCGAAAAGCTCAACAAGGCTCTGGCAGACGAATGGCTGGCCTATTACCAGTACTGGATCGGAGCCAAGGTAGCCAAAGGGCCGATGAGGGGTGCGGTCGTGCTGGAGCTAGAAGAGCACGCCACCGAGGAACTGGGCCATGCGCTGATGCTCGTGGAACGGATTCTCCAGCTTGGCGGCACGCCGCTCCTGGCGCCCAAAGACTGGTACGACATGACCAATTGCGGATACGAACTCCCCGAGGATCCCTACGTGGAGGCACTGCTGGAGCAGAACATCAAGGGGGAGCAGTGCGCCATCGAGGTCTACAAAGAGTTGGTGGATTTCACCAAGGATAGCGACCCGGTGACGTACGAGATGGTTCTGCAAATCATGACGGATGAAATCATGCACGAGGAGGATTTGCAGGCGCTGGAGGAAGACATCAAGTTGATGAAGGAGAGGAGATAGAAAATGACATTAGCGAGCACGATTCAGACCGCGGATTGGAAAAAGGAAAAGCACACCCCGGTCATCGAGTGCCCTGACGCGGTGAAGGCGGGCGAGGTTTTTGAGGTAAAGGTGAGCGTGGGGAAAGAGATCGCCCACCCCAACACCGCCGAGCATCATATCCGCTGGATATCGCTCTACTTCCAGCCGGAAGGAGACAAATTCACCTACGAGGTGGGTCACTTTGAGTTCAACGCCCACGGTGAGGGAACCGCGTTCACGACCCCTATGGCGACCGCATCGCTAAAGATTGACAAGCCTGGCACGCTGCACGCGCTGTCCTTCTGCAACATCCACGGGCTGTGGGAGAGCAGTAAAGAGATCGGCGCAAGCTGAAAAGCAGGGGAAAGCAAGCCTCGGAGGTTTCTGCGCCGTTATGAGACCTCCGAGGTTTTGATGAAAGAAGAAGCAGCAGAATGGGCATCAATGGGGAGTTGCGAGAGCAACTGCTGGCTTACCAGAAGAACGAGGTCACCGAGCATCACATCTACGCGAGATTGGCTAGAACGGTCAAATCTCCCAAAGACAGGCTGATCCTGGAGAGGATTGCCGGCGATGAACTCGACCACTATCACACCTGGCGCAGTTATACTCAGCAGGACGTCAAGCCTGACCGCCTGGCGATCTGGAAGTATTACCTGATCAGCCGCATCTTTGGCTTTACCTTTGGCATCAAATTGATGGAGGGAGGCGAGGAAAGCGCCCAGGAGAATTACGAACGACTGCGTGAAGTGATCCCGGAGGCCGAGACCATCATTCACGACGAGGAAGAACACGAGGACGCCTTGACCCAGCTTCTGGACGAGGAACTGCTGCGCTACGTGGGTTCTATCGTGTTGGGAATAAGCGACGCGCTGGTGGAACTGACCGGCGCTCTGGCCGGTCTCACACTGGCGCTGCAAGACACAAAGCTGATCGCGCTGACTGGCTCGATTACGGGTATCGCTGCGGCCTTGTCAATGGGAGCGTCGGAGTATCTCTCCACAAAGTCTGAAGGGACCGGTCAGAATCCGGTGAGGGCCGCCATCTATACGGGAGGCGCGTACATTGTGACGGTGCTCATCCTCATCCTGCCGTATCTGATCCTGGACAATTTCTACGTCTGCCTGGGTTGCACGCTGACCGCTGCGGTCGCGATCATTGCCTTTTTCAACTATTACATCTCCGTCGCCAGAGATCTGCCGTTCAAGAGCCGCTTCTTCGAGATGACCGGGTTGAGCCTGGGAGTGGCGGCGTTGAGTTTCCTGGTTGGCTTTGTCATCCGCACTTTTCTGGGGACTGACACTTGAACGGCCAGCAATGGCGACCGGAGCCATTTCTGATACAGAATACGCTGTTCGTGCCCGTTTACCGCATTTGGAGTGCGCCGCAGAGACGCGGAGAGCGCAGAGAAATCGAGTTACCAGGACAATCATCGTGCGGCGATTGTGAGGTACATCGCACCCTGGGACCAGAATCAGATTCAGGCTATGAGGAATGTCTGTGTCGGGAACTGGGGTTGGGTTGTTCATCAGCTTTAACGTACCTGTCCTGAAGCAAGGCATTCGCAGACGCGTCCTGGGGCCGGAGGAAGAGTGAACAGAATCTCGGCGTTCTCTGCGCCTCTGCGGTAAACAGATACACGCTGTTATTCCTCAACGGCTCCATCGTCCCTGTTGGAATGATGCCCGGTTGGTTGGCGGTCGTAGCAAGGACTCTGCCGAGCACCCAGGGCATCATTGTGCTGCGCCTGTCGGTTTGAAACGCAGCTTCGTTAGGCAGTTACCTAGAGCAATTGATTCACGCCGTGGGGGAGCGGTTCTCCCCGCAACCCCGCCAACAAGTTCTCGGCCGCTATCAGCGCCATCTTGGTGCGCGTGGCGACGCTGGCGCTGGCAATGTGCGGCGTCACGATACAGTTCGGCAAACTCAACAGCGGATGGTCAGCCGGGAGAGGCTCCGGCTCTGTGACGTCCAGGGCGGCGTAGGCGATCTCTCCATCCAGCAGCGCCCGGCGCAAAGCGTCCGCATCCACGACGCCGCCCCGGGAGGTGTTGACCAATATGGCCGTCGGCTTGCACTGGCGCAACTCTGCCGCGCCGATCATGTGATAGGTTTCCTCCGTCAGCGGGACGTGTAGCGATACAAAGTCGGATTCGGACAGCAGGGTATCCAGGCCCACCCCAGCGGCGCTCAAGGCGGGATCAACGTCAGAGACGTAAGCGTCGTGATACAAAACGCGCATATCGAACCCACGAGCGCGGCGGGCCACCGCTTGCCCGATGCGGCCAAAGCCGACTATGCCCAGTGTCGCCCCGTGGACGTCCTGCCCCATCAACAACATCGGCCCCCACGTCTTCCACCGGCCGGCGCGGACGTAATCGGCCCCCTCGACGATGCGGCGAGCGGCCGCCATCAGCAGGGCAAACGCGCAATCGGCAGTGGTGTCGGTCAGGACGCCGGGCGTGTTGCCCACGGCGATAGACCGGGCGGTGCAAGCGGTCACGTCAACGTTGTCATAGCCGACGGCCATATTGCTGACGACCCGCAAGCGCGGGGCCGCGGCCAACAGCTCGGAGTCAACGCGCTCGCTGAGCAAGCAGTAGAGACCGTCAATGTCGCGCACCTTGTCCAGCAAGACGTCGCGCGGGATGGGGAGTTCCCCTTCCCACACCTCTACCGCGCACGCCTGTCTCAATAGATCTAGGCCCTCCTGGGGCACTTTTCGTGTGACGTAAACTCTGGGTTTCATCACGCTCCTCTCCTGCTATCTACCGCTGCCAGGCACGCCTGGTGCCATCGTTTTGAAAAGAGACGCAGTATCAACTGCGTCTCTCGCGCCCATCCTGGGCAATTCTACCGAGTTCTCTTCTAACCAAATCGCTGCGCCAGGACCTCTTCCAGCGTTGGCTGGCCGATGACCTGTAGTTCGTACCGCACCCGGTCCATCGGATGGCGGACCTGAAGAATTCTCCGCAGGTCAATGGGCGTGGCCGAAAGCACCAGGTCGCACTCGACGGCGTTGATCGTCTCCTCCAGATCGCGCACCTGCTGATCCCCGTACCCCATGGCGGGGAGAATCGAATCGAGGTGCGAGTACTTGGCAAAAGTGGCGGCGATGGAGCGTACCGCGTAGGGGCGGGGATCAACCAACTCGGCCGCGCCGAACTTGCGAGCAGCGACCACGCCCGCGCCGTAGGTCATCTCGCCGTGGGTCAGCGTGGGGCCATCCTCGACGACCAACACTCGCCGGCCCCGAATCGCGCCTGGATCCTCGACAAAGATGGGGGAGGCAGCATCCACCACGATGGCCTGGGGGTTGAGTTTGCGGATACTCTCACGCACCTCGGCGATTCCCTCAGGGCCGGCGGTGTCCAATTTGTTGATGAGCACTACGTCGGCCGCGCGCAGATTGGCCTCCCCAGGATGGTAGTGGAGCTCGTGTCCAGCCCGGTGGGGGTCGGCCACTGTGATGAACAGGTCAGGTTCGAAAAAGGGCAGATCGTTGTTCCCCCCATCCCACACCACCACGTCCGCCTCCTGCTCCGCCTGACGGATAATGGCCTCGTAATCCACGCCGGCGTAGACGACCACACCCCGGTCAATGTGCGGCTCGTATTCCTCCCGCTCCTCGATGGTGCACTTGTGACGATCCAAGTCGTCATAGTCGGCAAAGCGCTGCACCGCCTGGGCGACTAGGTCGCCGTAGGGCATCGGGTGGCGGATCACGACCACACGCTTGCCCATCCGCTGGAGCAAGTCGCACACGTGGCGCGTGGTCTGGCTCTTGCCACAGCCGGTGCGCACGGCGCAGACCGCCACCAGCGGCTTTTTGCTCTCCAACGTCGTCGAGCCGGTCCCCATCAATCGCCAGTCCGCCCCGGCCACCAGTACCTGGGAGGCCCTGTGCATCACGTACTCGTGGGGCACGTCAGAATAAGCAAAAACGACCTGATCTACCTCGTGGCGATGGATCAGGTCATCCAGTTCCTCCTCGGGATGAATGGGAATCCCCTCGGGGTACAGGCCGCCGGCCAACTCTGGCGGGTAACGGCGGCCCTCGATATTGGGAATCTGGGTAGCGGTAAAGGCGACGACCTCGTAATCCGCGTTATCGCGAAAATAGGCGTTAAAGTTGTGAAAGTCGCGCCCGGCCGCGCCCATTATGATGATACGTTTCTTACTCAAGTTTTCTCCTTTTTATGCAAATTTGTCACGCCAGTCGAGCCAGCAGGATGCCCAGCTCGTACAACAGCAGGAAAGGCCCCATGACCAGGAGCATGTTGATCGGATCAACGGTGGGGGTGATGATGGCAGCTCCCGCGGCAGCGCCGACGATGACGATGCGCCGCGCCTGGGCGAACCCCTGGGGAGTGACGACGCCCAGCTTGGCCAGGAAAAACATCACCAGCGGCGTCTCAAAGACCAGGCCGGCCCAGAGCAATATGTTACTGACAAAGGACATGTAGTAGTCAATCGAGTAATTGTGTTCGACGATATTACCCAGAAAACCGTTGAGGAAAGGGATCGCGGCCGGGAGCAGGACCGTGGCGGCAAAAGCCACGCCCAGGGCAAAACAGAGCGAGGCAACCGGCGCGCCAACGATCACGTACCGCTTCTCGTTGGACTGCAACCCAGGCGCTACGAACTGGAATATCTGGTACATAATGACCGGCATAGCGACCACGACGCCGATCACGACGGCGACCTTGAAGTAAACGGCCGGGCCTTCGGTGGGCGAAAGGGCCTGGGGCAAATTACCTTCTAGTGGAGCGATCAGCAATTTGAGCACAGGCTCGGCGGCGGCCATGCCAGCGACCACGCCGATGAGCAGCGCGACGACGACCCTGATGAGCCGCTGACGTAGCTCCTCCAGGTGATCGAGGAACGACATTCCGGTCTCATCCATCCCGCTCTTCCTCCCGCTCTCCCTTGACTATGCCCTCCGTACCCGCGACGATCCCGCTTACGGCCTGGCGCGTCTCGCGCCCCAAAGCATCGAGTTCGGCCGGGAGGCTGGCGATCTCCTTCCCTCCCCCCACCTCGTCCACCACCTGGCGCGCATCCTGCTCGACGGCCCTGAGTTCAGCCTGAATGGCCCCCATGAACTCGGCCGAGAGTTTGCGCATCTGGGCAGTGATGCGCCCGATCGCGCGGATGATCTCCACCATGCGCTTGGGGCCGATCATCAGAATGGCAATAATCAAAATAACGGATAATTCCCAAGGGCCTACGTTTAGAAAATTCATCACTCCTGCTCTGCCGCGCCTCTGACCGCGTGCGCGATGGATGCTTTATGCTCGACCAAGGTGCCCAGTACGCCATTAACAAAGCGCGGCGCGCTATCGGAACCAAAGGTCTTGGCCAATTCGACGGCCTCGTTGATGGCGACCTTGACCGGCGTCCCGCCATCTACGGCGAACTCGAAAATTGCTATGCGCAGAATGTTACGATCCACGTAGGCCATCTGCTCCAAAGGCCACTCTGGGGCATGGTCGTGGATAAAGGTATCGAGCACTGCCTGGTGCCTGAGCACGCCCCTTACCAAATGACGAACAAAATTCGCGCCCCCCTCTGGCAATCTGTCCTCGGCCAACCGGCGCTCCAGCACGATGGGAGGGGCGTGATGCGCACAATCAATCTCGTATAGCGCCTGTAGCGCCAGGATACGAGCACGATGGCGTACCTTCACACTTTTACCTCCCGATCACGCCGCCCCAGAGAGACGGAGCACGTCCTCGATACGCACGTCAACCGACCGGACATCCATACCGACCATGTCCTGGATCGCCCGCGTAACTTCAGCCTGAATCCGGTGGCTGACGCCGAGCATATTGACGTCCGGCTCGGTCGCGATGTGCAGTTCTACGCGCACACTGTTTCCGGCGATCTCGAGCTTTACGCCGTCGTGGCGCAAGAGTCGCCGCACGCCCTGGGGTGAAACCATACGGGCCACCCCAGGCACGGCCAAAGTCGTGAGCCGGGCAATAGTCTCCAACACCTGCGGTGCGACTGTAATCCTGCCAATTTGAGGTTGATCTTCCATTCCACTCTCCCCCTAATGCTGCGCCATGCGCTACATCACCAGCCCGCCGTCCACCGTCAGAATTTCGCCGGTAATGAACGAGGCTTTGTCGGACGCCAGAAACGCGACGGCGTAGGCTATTTCCTCGGGCTGCCCCATACGCCTCAGCGGCGTCAACTCGATCGCTTTCTGTCTCAGCTCCTCCGGCAGGTCGGCGGTCAGATCGGTGGGGATGAACCCTGGCGCGACGGCGTTCACGGTGATGCTGCGCGGCCCCAACTCTTTCGCCAGGCTCTTGGTGAAACCGATGATGCCGGCCTTGGAGGCGGCATAGTTGGTCTGCCCTCCCTGGCCCGCGATGCCAGAGACGGAGCTGACGTTGATGATGCGGCCCTGCCGCTGGCGCACCATCGGTCGGGCGGCGGCCTTGCAGCAATTGAACACGCTCTTGAGATTGGTGCGCAGGACGTCGTCCCAATCCCCCTCTTTCATCAACATCAACAATTGATCGCGGGTGGTGCCGGCGTTGTTGACCAGCACGTCAATCCGGCCAAATCTGTCCAGCGCCGCCTGGATCAGCCCCGCCGCCTGCTCGAAATCGCCCACGTCCGCCTGCACCGCCACGGCCTGCCCGCCGGCAGCCTCGATGGTTTCCACGACCTCAGCGCCAGCCTGCGCGTTGCGGTTGTAGTTGACCACGACGCTGGCCCCGCGCCGCGCCAGTTCCAGCGCGATGGCCCGCCCGATGCCGCGCGACGCGCCGGTCACGACGGCGACTTTGTTCTCTAACGATTTATCCATAGTTTCCTCGGTTCAAGTTCAGCGACCCTCATGGGCTGGTTGGCTCTAACTCATTGATAGCTTGCTTCACGCATCAGTGGTGTCCATCCAATAAACGTACATCTTCAAGGTCTTTTGCACGACCAGCAGCACGTTTTGAAGCTATCAAATCCAGCTTGGATACAACATAGAATTCTTGCCCCTGGTAACTCATAGTTTCTCGTCGCTCCCACACAGCGGCAAACGCAATACCCGGCGTCTGTGTCTGCACATCAAGCTGTACCCAATCTCTGAAAATGGTAATCTCGTGCGCCAACAAGTCTTCAACGGTGGTCAACGTGGCGGTCCCGAACTGGGCTTCCAGCAATGCCGCCAGTAAACATTGCGCGTTCTCGCGCGTCGCCTCAATCAGAATATCCAGATCAAACGTGGCGCGTGGCACACCATGCAACACCGCCGCTATACCGCCAATGACCACGTACTTGACGTTATGCCGGTGTAAGGACGCGAATACGCCCTGCAAGCGGTTGAGCATCTTTTCGCTCCACTATCTTGGGATTAGCTGTCAGCAGCAGATCGGTAAACCAACACAACATATCCATCCGTTCTTGCAACGACAAACTCTGAAACCAACGAGCTTTAGCTTCTATGCTTTCTGCTTGCCAATTGTGTGCAACAGTTTGGCTTGCCAATACTCCCTCCTCTGACACTGCCAGCCCATCACAATACATCGCAGTTGGCCCCGCGCCGCGCCGTTTCCAGCGTGATGGCCCGCCCGATGCCGCGCGACGCGCCGGTCACGACGGCGACTTTGTTCTCTAACGATCTATCCACAGCCTGCTCCTGCGCCTGCCAACTTCCGATACACCTCGTCTATCATCGCCAGTGCGCCTAATAAACCTCATCGTGCGTACCAATGTCAAGCAACACAATAACTTCGCCGCCACCGGTGGGATTCTGTTCAATCGAAAACAAGATCCGGCAATCGTAGCCACAGCTACATGCGCGTAAGCCTTCGAGCGTCCCGCTCAACTTGTGTGTACCCAGTGATGCTACAAAAACGTCTTCCTGCATTTGCATCAAGGCATTCTCAATACGCTTCTGCAACTTTGCATTACGCCGAACGAACTTGTAGAAGGCCCGCTTGAACTTTGATGTCAAAACCAGTTCTCGTCTCATTCCTGGTCTTCCAATGATTGCTGAAGCTCAGTAATCACCGCTTGTGCTGATTGTGGATCGAGTTGTCCACTGCGAAAGGCCGCCAAAGATTCCTGGGCATCACGGGCAATTTCACGACGCCGAGCTTCAGTACGCCAACCACGAATCAGATCAACGAGCATCTCTCGCTGTTCATCTGGAAATTGCCTGACCGTCTCTACCACTTGCTCAAACGTCATAGTCATTGGATTACCTCCTGGTTGACCGACAAATCTTGCAATCAATAGCCCGCCCGATGCCGCGCGACGCACCGGTCACGACGGCGACTTTGTTCTCCAGTGATCTATCCACAGCCTGCTCCTGCGCCTGCCAACTTGCCCTATCGCAGCGCCCAGTACAGAATGCCGACGTTGATCAGGACGGCGAAAACGAACCACTTGTCCCACGTCAGAGCGATCAGTAGCAGCGAGGCCACAGCCGAGATGAGCGCCAAAGTCTTGAACCAACTGGCGGGAACCAACAATCCCCAATGGCTGAGAGCAAGAAGTATGAACCCGATCATGGCGACGACTACCAGAGCAACCACTACTGGTTTCACTACCGAAAGGCTCAACCCCACCCGCGTCACCAGCCACGATTTCCCGGCCGTCATCGGGAAATCCGGTTCGGGGGGCACAAAGTAGAGCGCGTGAACCAGGCCGTGAGCGATCAGGAATAGACCAACCAGAATTCTTACCATTTTGCCTTCTTACTGATTTCTTGCCGCGGTACGGCCAAGTCGCTGCTTTCCTGCCTCACCATCACGTTAGAACTACCAATTACCCAACAACCGCGCACAGATTCCTTCGACAAGCTCACCCCTCCCGAGCCAGAGCCTGCTCGGTGGTCAGCCTCTCCACCCCCTGCCCGATCATCCTTTTTGCCTCGGCTACACCTCTATGCCTTCAACAGTTCTTCAATCTCAAGAACAAGCGCCGGTAGATTAGGGCGTGTAAAGCTCATACTCGGCGCAGGGATACGATTACACTTGATGTTCGGGGAAATATGCTTGTGGTGTGGGTGCGTGCTGACAAGTGTTGGGTCGTTTGTGTGAGGCTGGGCGTCATACCAGGCGAATTTATCTGCTCCACACCACAGCTCGTATCCATAGAACTCGATCTCTACAGTGCCAGTGTCAAAGGACAGACGTTCCTTGATGGTGATTCGATACCCTTGAGCGAAATTCAACTCACCTTGTAGCACCGCCACCCGCCTACCGCGTTGAACGATTACCAGTGTCGAGCGTTGGATGGAGGAAAAGCGCTGCTTTAGAGTATAGATGTATTCCTCGTAGTCACGAAGCGACTGGAATGGGTTCACGCTGTACAGTCCTCTCGATCACACTCACCAGAGTTGGCGTTCGTTCTCGCAGGGCCTGGATGGTACGGCGATACTGTTCACGACGACGGAGCAAGATTTTCCATGCGCCAGCCCAGTCAGCCCAGTCGAGTATCCAGGAGTCATCTTCGGGTTCCTCGCCAGCGATGTATGATTCGTAGAATGTCTCTGAAAGGACACCATACTTTCGCTCGTAGGCTTCTATATCCTCGTTGAGAGCGTGAATATCAATGATAATGTCCTGCAAAGTCATCTCCTGATGCACCATAATCACACCTCCTGACCCCATTGTACCGCTTTATCGCACGTAATACAAGATTCCAAGTACATCAGCCGAAAGCGACGGGGCGCCCATCGCGGTATCACTGACAATTACCCAACAGCCCCCACACAAATTCCTTCGACAAGCTCACCCATCCCGAGCCAGAGCCTGCGCGGTGGTCAGCCTCTGCACCCCGCGATCAATGCGTTTCACCAGGCCGGTCAGCACCTCCTGCGGCCCCACCTCGACGAAGCAGCCCACCCCCTGCCCGATCATCCAGCGCACTGATTCGGCCCAGCGCACGGGGGAAGTGAGCTGCCGGCCCAGGGCGTCACGGATGTCGGCGGGGTCGGTGAGGGGAGCGGCGGCAGCGTTCGCCACGATAGGGACAGCAGGTTCGTGGAACGTGGTCGCAGCGAGGGCGTCACGGAACTCGGCGGCGACCTCGGCCATCAAGGGAGAGTGGGCCGCGATGCTCACGGCCAGCCGCACCACCTTTCTGGCTCCCTGTTCCCCAGCCCGCTCCAGCGCCCGTTCCAGCGGGCCGAACGCGCCAGAGATGACGACCTGACCGGGGCAGTTGTCGTTGGCGACGCCGACGTACTCCCCACTCAATTCCCGCACCTGGACGCAGAGCGTCTCCAGCGGCTCCCGCTCCAGCCCGATCACGGCCGCCATTCCGCCGGGGCTGCGCTCGCCAGCCTCCTTCATCAACCGGCCGCGCTCGCGCACCAGCCGCAGCCCATCTTCGAAGGAAAGAGCGCCCCCCGCCGCCAGCGCGCTGAACTCGCCCATGCTGTGCCCGGCGACGTAGGTGGGAACATCCCATCCCCGCTCCTCCAACGCTCGCAACGCAGCCACGCTGGCGACGAAAATGGCCGGCTGCGTGTTCGACGTGTCGTTCAATCGCTCAGCCGGCCCCTCGAAGCACAAGCGGGACAGGGGGATATCCAGAATATCATCCGCTCGCTCAAACAAGGCGCGGGCCGCCGGGGAAGCATCGTAAAACTCGCGCCCCATTCCTACGTATTGAGAACCCTGGCCCGGAAACAGATAGGCGCACCCGTCCGTCAATAGACACCCCCTGTTCGATTGACGTTTCACGCTTAACGTTCGACGTTTTACTCTTCTTCGATTTCGATAACCTGAGCGCCACGGTAGGTGCCGCAGGCGAGGCAAACGTGGTGAGGCAGCACCGGTTCACCGCATTGCGGGCAGGGCACCGTTTGCTTCGCCTTGAGCGTCCAGTTAGCTCGCCGTTTTCTCCCCCGGGTCTTGGATATCTTGCGCTTTGGTAATGCTCCCATTTTCCTTACACATTCCTTTCCGATAACTGCTCGGACTCAATCCGCCCTCGAACCAGCCTGAGCAGTCACCATTTCCGATTGATCCGCTCCATCCATCCAAACTCTGAAATCACAAGGGACGTATTATAGGAGCGAGCAGTGAACCTGTCAAGGTGAATCGCCGCCCCCTTCGACCTCGCCTGCGGCGAGCGAGCGGCTCTCTCGCCCTTCTCGCTCAACCTGGATAGCGCGAATACCGTTCACAATCACTGTCAGCGCCTGCTTTAGATCCTGCTCCAGTTGGCACAGCACGTCGAAAGCATAGTTATCGGCCCCGGCGCGCACGTCTTCCGCCTCCCGCTCGGCCTGTTCGCGGATAGCAGCGGCCCGCTCCTCGGCGGTCTTGACGAGGACGTGCTCGGTCGTCAGTTGCATCGCTTCGCTCCGCGCCAGTGAGATGACGCGCTCCGCCTCTTCCTGAGCCTGGGCCAGAGTACGATCTTTGTCGCGCATAGTCCGCTCGGCGCGGCGCACCTCATCGGGGATGGAAATGCGCATCTGGTCGAGCAGGGGCCAGATATTGCGCTCGTCCACCAGCCGCAAACCGCTGAAGGGCAACCGCTTGCTCTTTTTGATGACTTCTTCCAGACGGTCAATCAGGTGCAAGATGTCCATATTGGCCTCCCACGTTCAATCACGCAGCGAAACGAGCGGCACCGGCTCTTGGGTCTTTTCCCGCTCGCGCCATTTTGCCTCCAATGCGGCCGCGACGCGCGGAGTCGCCATTCCACTTACGTCACCCCCCAGCAGCGCAATCTCCTTGACGATACTGGAACTCAGGAAAGCGTGAGCCTGGCGCGTCATCAGACACACAGATTCGACCTCCGGCGCTAGTTGACGGTTGGTGAGCGCCATCTGGTACTCTAACTCAAAGTCAGAGATGACGCGCAACCCGCGCACTATGGCCTGCGCCCCGACCTGACGGGCAAACTCGACCGTCAAGCCGCCATAAGATGTCACGCGCACGTTGGGAAAACCGGATAGAGCCTGGCGCGCCAGCTCCACCCGCTCCTCGACGGTGAACATCAAGTGCTTTGCCGGCCGGTCGTAGACGGCGACCACCAACTCGTCAAAGATGATGGCCGCGCGGGTGGCAATATCCACGTGTCCCAGGTGAATTGGGTCAAAAGTGCCGGGATAGAGTGCGATGTGATTCAACTGACCTCCCCTTCACCTTTCCAAAATCGCGTCACCTGCCGGGCAAGCAGACGGTTGTCCGGATGGGCCAGTTCTGGATCGGTTTCAAAAAAGTCGCGAGCGGCCTCGCGGGCGGCCTCGACGAGCTGCAAATCGGCCACGCTGGCCAGCTTGAGGTCGGGAAAGCCCGACTGACGAGTGCCGAGGAACTCGCCCGGCCCACGCATCTCTAAATCCTTTTGCGCCAGCTCAAAACCATCGTTGGTGCTCTCGACCGCCTGCAACCGCTCATGCGCCTCTGGAGACGAGGAGCCAGAGACCAAAAGGCAGTAAGAATCGTGCTCGCCCCGGCCCACGCGGCCCCGGAACTGGTGAAGTTGCGCCAATCCAAAGCGATCAGCCCCCTCGACGAGCATCGCGCTGGCGTTGGGCACGTCAATCCCCACCTCGACGACGGACGTGGAGACCAGAATGTCCAACTCTCCACGGGCAAAGCGGGCCATTGCCTCCTCTTTCTCCTCCCCCTTCATCCGGCCGTGCAACAGTCCCAGCCGCAGGTCGGGAAAGATATGTTTCTGTAGCCGCCCGTGCTCTTCGACGGCCGCTTTAGCCTCGATCTTGTCCGACTCTTCGACTAGCGGGCAGATGATGAACGCCTGGCGACCATTTTCGACCTGGCTGCGCAAGAAACTGTAAGCCCGTTCCCGCTCGGTGGGCAGAATCAGGCGGGTGACGATCGGCTTGCGCCCCGGCGGCATCTCGTCAATGACCGAGACGTCCAGGTGCCCCCACAGGGTCAATTCGAGCGAGCGGGGGATGGGAGTGGCCGTCATCACCAGCAGGTGGGGGTTGTACCCCTTCTGCCGCAGCGCGGCCCGCTGCCCCACGCCAAAGCGATGCTGCTCGTCAATCACCGCCAGGGCCAATTCCTGGAATTGGACGCTTTCCTGAATCAGCGCGTGAGTGCCAACGACGGCTTCCACGCTGCCATCGGCCAGCCCGGCGTAAACCCTCTCCCGCTCCTGCCCGGTGACGCTGCTGGTGAGCAACCCGAGATTGGGGATCCGAGATCTGAGGTTGGAGAAATGCTGCTCGGCCAGAACTTCGGTGGGGACCATCAGCGCCGCTTGAGCGCCGGCAGCCACCGTCAGCGCCATAGCCGCCGCCGCCACGATCGTCTTGCCGGAACCTACGTCCCCCTGGAGCAGCCGGTTCATCGGGCGCTCTGAGCGCAGGTCGGCGACGATCTGGCGCAGCGCGCGCTGCTGGGAGCCGGTCAACTCGAACGGTAGACTGGCGAGAAAATCATCAAGGGCGCGATCGTCCGCCGGCAGCGGCTTGCCCGGTTCAGAGCGCCACAGGTGGCGGCGGCGCAACAGGCCGATCTGTAACACGAACAACTCGTCAAAGGCCAGGCGGTGGCGGGCGCGTTCCAACGATCCCAAGTCGTCCGGAAAGTGGATCTGGGTAATGGCAGTCTCCAGATCCATCAGCCCCGCCTCACGCACCACCGACCCCGGCAAGTGGTCGGGCAACCGCTTGGGCCAATAATCCACCGTGCGCTTCATCAGACCGCGCAGCCATTTGGCGCCGATACCCTTCGTGAGAGGATAGACCGGCACGATGCGCGCGGTGTGAAGCAATTCGTCTCGCATAAATTCCCACTCGGGAGAAGTAAAGCACGGCCGGCCGAGGTACTCGTCCACCCGCCCGCTGACGACGATCTGCTTGCCCCGCCTGATCCTGTCGGCCAAGTAGGGCTGATTGAACCAGGTAGCCTCGATGGAGCCGGTGTCGTCGGAGAGGATAGCTTTGAAGAGAGAAGCGCCTCCCCGCGTCTTGTGCACGCCGGATTCCCACACTTGGGCGATGAGGGTAACCTCTTCGCCGTACTCGAGCCGGCTGATGGGCTTGAGTTGCGAGTAATCGTCGTAGCGATGGGGAAACAGGTAGAGCATATCGCGGATGGTTTGAACACCCAGCCGGGCCAGTCGCTCGGTCTGGCGGACGCCCACTCCTCGCAGAACGGAGACCGGAGAATCGAGGTCGGTGCGCGCATAAGTAGGCGCTGGTTCGCTCCGAAGAGACGTGGATGGAGCCGCTTGCTCCTGTTCCAAAGCCACACCCGTGGGCGCGGGTTCCGTCGCAACAGGTTGCGCGCGCGATTGGGAAGAAGGTGGGGAGTGGAGCATTTCTCGCAACCCGGCCAGCATTGTTCGGCGCGCGCCCTCGTCGGCAAGATCGCTGTAGGCGCGCAGCCGACCGGTCACCTCCTGCACCCACTCGTCCGCTTCGGGCCCCAGTTCATCTCCCGCTTCCTGCAACCAGGTGTCGGCGTAGCGGGCCAAGCCGCCAAAGACAGCGCGGTCCTGGCACTTTTCTGCTTCCAGTTTTAGAATCTTGATCAGTTTGTTGATGGGCATAATGATCTCACGTGGCGACCACCATAGCCACGCCCAGACCTCGCGGCCCGACGTGAGCGCCTATTATGGTAGTGGCTGCCACGGTCAATGTCTGGCTGGACGGACAAAGGTCGAGCAAGCGGTCGCGCAGGTCTGGCAACTCGGGGGCATAGGTATGGAGGAACGCCAGTCGCTCCAACGGGGCGCGGCCACGCACCAGTTCGACCAGCCGCTCGATGGCGCGGCGCCTCGTCCGCGTTCTTCCCACGTCACTGACCTTGCCCAGAAACACCTCCACGATCGGCTTGAGACGCAGAATTTGAGCCGCTTTCGCCCGCGCCCAACTCACCCGTCCACTGCGGCGCATATACTCCAAAGTGTCGAGCATGGCATAGACCCGCACGCGGGGCTTTAGATCCTCGATCAGGGCCACGATTTCACGACCGCTCTGACCGGCCGCGGCAGCCTCCGCCGCCGCAACGACCATCCATCCGAGGCCCATCGAGAGCTGCCCCGAGTCCACGACGTGCACCTTCAACTCTGGCGCGTCCTGCGCCCCCAACCGGGCAACGTTGTGCATCCCGCTCAGACTGGTCGAAACCACGATGGCGATCACCTCGTCCGCTTCATCCACCAGGTTGCGGTAGGCGGCGGTGAACTCGTAGGCCGGCGGCACGGCGGTGGTCGGTATGGACGACATCTCGGGCAAGCGAGCGTAGAACTCCTCCCTGCTAAAATCCTCGGAAGGCGCGTCCCGGTAACTATGGTTGGCGATCTGGACGTAGGCCGGCACGACAGTGATGTGCAGCCGCTCCGCCAGCTCCGGGGGCACGTCGGACGTGCTATCGGTGACGATGCGTACTCGACTCACCGAGGCAACACCTCCCGGCCTGGGCCCTCGTACACTATCAGGCCGGTCCCATCCGGCCCGATGTGCGAAGCCGGCAACGGCCCATAAAGCAAGATGGGGAACTCGTGGCCTGGCGCGATGGATTCCAGCCGGTCTCGCAATATCTTTGTTTTCTGGGTAGGATAGGGAGTGCTCTGCAAAATGGCTATCCGTTCGATGTCGGAGAACTCGCTGGCGAACTCGATCAACTTGTCCATCGCCCGATCACGGCTGCGCACCTTTTCCATCGGAATGATCTCGCCCTCCTCCATCGCCAGGAAGGGTCTGATGTCCAACATGGTGCCCAACACGGCCTGAGCCGGACTGATGCGCCCGCTATGCTCCAAATAGTCCAGGGTATCGGTGACGAAAACGATATAGATGCGCCGAACCATTCCCCGGATCCGGCGCACGATCTCGTCCAGGGTAACGGAATCCCGGGCCAGTTGGGCCGCTGCCTGCACCAGGATGCTCAACCCCAGGGAAAGCGTCTCGGAATCCAGAACTATGACGTCGCAACGCCCCAGGAACTCGCGGGCCGCCGCCTGCGCCTCGCGGCAGATGAGACTGAGGCTGTCCGACGAGTGAATCGAGAGGATCTGGTCGGTCTTGAGCAACAGGTGATCGTACACGCGCCTAAATTGCTCGGCGGTCGGGCCGACGATCTCCGGGTGGACGCGATCGCGCCCCATACGAAGCAACAACTCCTCGTGGTCCAAATCAGCGCCATCCTGGTAGGTTTTATCACCGATACGGACGGTCAGCGGTACAACGGTGATCCCTAGTTGTTCGACGACACCCGGCTCAATAGTTGCTGCACTGTCAGTAACAATGTGAACTCTGGTCACGCTCTCTACTCCACTGAAAGAATATAATGATAATGCGGCTGTCCGCCAAAAATGACTTCGATCTCGTGGTCAGGCCAATCCTGCTGCAAGAGGTCGGCCAGCGAGGACGCATCCTCTTCTCCGACTCCCTCGCCGCGGTACAAAGTGATGATCTCACACTCGGACGTTCCCATCTCTTTCAACAAAGCCGCCACGACATCTTGGATCGCGTCACCGGTCACTTTGAGATCTCCGTCGTGCAAGCCAATGACCTGTCCCTTGACAACCTCCACGCCGTTGATCTTTGCGGAACGGGTTGCAGTGGTTACTTCACCCGTTTCCACCTCTTCCATCGCGCTCGTCATCACGGCCACGTTGGTCTCAAAATCGGCCTGGTAGTTGAGCGCCATGAGCGCCGTGAGGCCCTGCGGAATGGAGCGGCTGGGAACGACGGCGATGGGCTTGTCGCTGAGGCCGCAAGCCTGCTCGGAGGCCAGGATGACGTTGCCGTTGTTAGGCAACAGAACCACCTGCTTGGCCGGCAGGCTCTCCGCCGCCTCCAACAAGTCCTGGGTACTGGGATTCATCGTCTGTCCCCCGCGCACGATACCGCCCACGCCCAGGCTTTGAAAGACGTGGGCCAGTCCATCTCCCGCCACGACGGCCACGACGCCGATCTCGTCGGAAACCTGATGCGTTGGTTCAGGCGGCAACTCGCGCCCGGCGATGAAATCCTGGTATTGGGCCTGCATATCCTCCACCACCACATCGCGCAGCGACCCCAGACTGGCCCCATAGCTGATGGGGATACCCGGATCAGGTACGTGCACGTGCACTTTGATCGTCGCGGGGTCGCCCACGACGAGCGGGCACTCGCCCATCTCTGCGATCCTCTGCCGGATGTCGTCCACTGGTAGGTCTTGCCCGACGATGAGGAACTGCACGTCGTAGCCATAGCCGACTTCACCGGGGGCAAATTCGGTGGCAATGAGGTCCACCGCCCCTGTCATCTCCAAGTCCTCGGCCACGGGTTCTCCTCGCATCTGGCGCAACATTCCCTCCAGGATGATGAACAACCCCTGGCCGCCGGCGTCCACCACGCCGGCCTCTTTGAGCACCGGCAGCAGCGAAGGCGTAAGTAAGACTGCCTCGTGGGCAGCGAATACCATGTGCTCCAGGATACGCACCAGGTCTTTTGTATCCTCCGCCCCCCGAGTCGCGGCGTCGGCGACAGCGCGGGCGACGGTGAGGATCGTACCCTCGACCGGCTTGACCACGCCCTTGTAGGCCGTCACCTCCGCCTCCCGGCAGGCGGCGACCAGGTCCTGAGCGCGATAAACCTCCTTCTTCTCCAGGCTACGCGCGAAACCACGCCAGATCTGGGAAAGGATAACGCCAGAGTTACCTCGAGCGCCCATCAGTGCGCCGTGAGCCATCTGGTGGGCCACCCGCCCCACGTTGCGCTCCGGCGTGTCCTTGATCTCGTCCCAGGCAGACCGCATCGTCAATACCATATTGGTTCCGGTATCGCCGTCGGGGACCGGATAGACATTGAGCACATTGATCGCATCCTGATGGTACTGCAACCAGGCCAGCCCCGCCTTGACCAATCGCTTAAAGCCCTGGCCGTCCGTGGATAGGCGCGCATGTCGTCGTGCAACCATCGCTGATTTTTCGTCTGTCAACCTGCTCCCCCCCATCTCAATCAACGTCGCTGACACGCAACCCCTCGACGTGTACGTTCACTTCGGCGACGGGTATGCCCAGCGCCCGTTCGACGCTGAATTTGACAACGTTCATAACGCTACGAGCTACGGCGACGATGCGGACGCCATACTCGACGATCACGTAAACGTTGATAATGATCCGGCCTTCTTCGATACGCACCTCGATCCCGCGTTTCCTGGTGCTAGAAATAGCGGTGGCAATACCGGTGGCCAGGTCCTTGTCCGCGGTACCCACGACACCGTAACAGCTCGAAACCGCCTCGCTGGCGATGCTGGCGATGGCGGCGGGTGAAACTTCGACACGCCCTAGACTATGCTCTTGTTCTGGCACAAGCTCCTCCAATCCCCGATCACGGCGGGTTGCGCGAAAGGCTGTCTCGTGGTATGATACGCTCCATATAACTACTCAGCCTAACACCAATTCAGACCTCCGAGGTCTTGATTGAGCTATTTCAAGTGTGAAACACCAACCATTTTCGGCAGCGACGGTGGGTGAAATGGCTGTCCAAGACCTCGGAGGTCTAGCGTCCGTCAAAGAAATTTTGAGGTGATCAATAATGGCAAAATGTGAAATGTGCGGCAAAGGCCCTCAGTTTGGGCACAACGTCAGTCACTCCAAGAAAGCGACCAACCGTCAATTCAAACCCAACATCCAGCGCGTCAAGGTAGAGTTCGAGGGTAAAACACGCCGGATGTACCTCTGCACCCGTTGCCTAAGGACGCTCAACAAGAGCAACTAGAAACCCAATTGCCCCCTTACGACCGGGGGCTTTTGCGCCCTCCTCCCGCGCGAGCCGCCTCGCGAATGGCGGCGAGCGCCGCAGAAACCCCTTCCGGCGCGCCGAATATGGCCTCCCCGGCCACCAGCACCGTCGCGCCGGCAGCCACGACCGGGCCGGCCGTCTGCGGCCCAATACCGCCGTCCACCTCTAGCTCGGCCTCGCTCCCGGCGCTATCCAACATCTCCCGCACCCGCGCGATTTTGCGCAACATACTCTCGATAAAAGCCTGCCCGCCAAAACCAGGGTTGACCGTCATCACCAGCACCAGGGCCACGTCCTCAAGAACCTCGCCGATGACCGCTGGCGGCGTGGCCGGATTCAGGGAAACGCCAGGCTGCACGTCCAACGCTCGAACCTGTTGCAGAACGCGATGCAGATGCGGCGTGGCCTCGGCGTGAACGGTGAGCACGTCGGCGCCGGCCTCGGCAAAGCGCGGCACGTAGCGGGCGGGGTCGCTGATCATCAAATGCACGTCGAGGGGTAAGGTGGTGACACGACGCAGCGCCCGCACGACGGAGGGGCCGATGGTGATGTTGGGCACAAAGTGACCGTCCATCACGTCGAGGTGAATATAATCCGCGCCGGCAGCTTGAGCGCTTTGGATTGCCTCAGACAGACAGGCAAAGTCGGCGGCAAGTATGGAGGGGGCGATTTTAATTGGCCGGGTCATTAGAGGAGTATGATACAACGAGTTGCAAGATTTGGCAACTAGTCGCTCATTGCTGAATGTAATAGTGGAAATTCATTAGCCCTCGCCACGGTGCATAATGCGGAACACTGTCACGACACAAGCATCACAGTCAATCTCGTAGAGGATGCGATACTCGCCCGCCGTCAGGCGATAGGCGAATTTCGTCCCCTTCAACTTGATGCTGTCGTGCGGACGGGGCTCAATCTCCAACATCCGCAGGCGGCGCGCGATCTGGGCCGCGTGTTTCGGGTGAATACGCCGAAACCGTTTGCGGACAGCATTGTCAATCCTCAGTTGAAAGGCCGGCGTCATGGTCATCCAAGTTGTAGCCAGTCGCCTGTTCGTAATCCTCGACCAGTTCATCCAAGGAGATAAACTCTGTCGCCATAGACTTGGCTTCCAGCAGCAATTGCCGGTCGCGCTCCATTTCCAGGCGGCGGAGGCGCTCCTCGCGGGCCTCATACTCCTCGTAGCGCATGACGACAGCAGCAGGGCGACCGCGCTGGGTGAGAACTAGGGGGCGGCTCTCCAGAGAAGCGAGCAATTCTCTAGCCCGGTTGCGGAACTCGGTTACGGGAACAATTCGAGCCAACATTTCTGTGCTCCTCACACCTCATGGACTAACACTTTTAACATTGACATTTCGAGTGTCAGGATGTAACCTGATACTATGAGTGACAGTCGGCGTCTTCATATGAGTTTCTTGCGTACGCTTCAGCCAAAACTGGCCGATG
>Ga0180431_10001638_pt1 | contig 30988 bp, 22 predicted proteins | sample SS_ome_11_FD_132459 | JGI IMG/M metagenome (GOLD analysis project Ga0180431, IMG submission 132459) | Hypersaline lake sediment archaeal communities from the Salton Sea, California, USA - SS_1_MS_1 metaG | ecosystem: Environmental > Aquatic > Non-marine Saline and Alkaline > Hypersaline >... | reverse complement strand
CTGTTTGAGGCATCAAGGTGACCGGCACTTCCACAACTGCTCTCAGAAACGCCCCTTTTGGTGGTAACCAGATGCCATTTCCATCAAGATTGGTACACAAGTGCCGGTCACCTGAGTAAATACGAATTGTGAATGAAAGACGAAAGCTGCTGACCCAGCCTACGACCGGACCGGCCTTCGCGGCGCCGCTCCCCAAGCGGTACTCGGTCGAGTATGCAGAGCCTGTGTTCTTTCGCCGATTGCCTAGCCCTTCACGCCAGTCACGACGATGCCCTGGATGAAATACCTCTGAGCCAGGAAGAAGAGGGCAAACAGGGGCAACAGCGATGCTGTAGTGGCCGCCATCAACAACTGCATATCCAAGGCCTGACCTTCGCCTTTCATCAACATCAGGCCCAAGGATATGGGATACTGCGCCATGTTGTTCAGGTAGATGAGCGGATTGAAGAAGTCATTCCAGGCAAAGGTGATGTTCATGACAGCGACCACGCCGAGGGCCGGCAGGCTCATAGGCAGTATGATCCGCCAGTAGATACCCAAGTAACCGCATCCATCAATCTTGGCCGAGTCGTCCATCTCTAGAGGAATCGACGTGTAGTACTGCCTCAAGAGGAAGATATGGAAAGCAACTCCAAACAAGCCCGGCACGATCAGAGGATTGTAGGTGTCGATCCAGCCCAATCGGCTAAAAATCAAATACTGGGGGATGAGCGTCACCTGAGCTGGCAGCATCATCGTACTCAGGCACAGCAAGAACAGGAGATCTCTACCCGGGAACCGGAGACGAGCAAAGCCATAGGCAACCAGCGAACTGGACAGAGTGACGGCAAGCGTACGGGCACCAACATAGAGGAGCGTGTTCCAGAAGAAGGTAGGGAACGGAAACTTCGTCCAAAACTCTACCCAATTCTCCAAGTGCAGCTCATCGGGGATCCATTGTGGCGGAATGAGATAGATCTGCCATCCGGGCATGATCGACGTGCGGACCATCCAGAAGAACGGTAGAGAAAAGACGATGGCCCCGAAAATCACCACCATATAAAGCACCAGACGGCCAAATCGCTCTAGAAGAATCGCTGGATGTGCTCGCACTCTGTCAAGCTGCTTCGAGAGCCTGCTGGCTATTCGACTGTGAACGTTTTGTACCGGCACCGACATTCTCATGCCCCCCTCTTTGAGACACGCTTTCTACTTCGCATGCTTGCCACTTCTGACTCGTAGAAGACCCACAGAGGTGAGCTCTTGAAAATCAGTAGAGTAAGCACCAGAACAATGCCAAAGAGCAACCAGGCCATGGCAGCAGCGTAGCCGAAATGGAACTGCTGGAAAGCCTTCCTGTAGAGGTACAAGACTATGGTCAGTGTCGCGTTGTTAGGTCCTCCCTCCGTCATCACGTAGGCCTGGGTGAAGACCTGCCAGGAACCTATCATGCGCATGATGAGGCTGAACAGAATCGTCGGCGTGAGCATGGGAATGGTAATGTGCCAGAAGCGATGCCAGGCATTGGCTCCGTCGATCTCCGCCGACTCGTACAGCGCAGTGGGGATACTCTGCAGCCCAGACAGGAAGATCAGCATGCTCCCCCCTGTGGTCCACAGCCCCATGATGATTATGCTGGGCATAGCCCAGACATCACTGTATATCCACTTAGGGCCCTGAATCCCGATTTGGGCCAGGAGGCTGTTGAGGAGACCCACCCTGGGGTTATAGAGCCAAAGCCACAACATGGAGACCGCAATTCCGGACACGATAGAGGGAACGTAATAGAGAGATCGAAATACGCCCTGAAACTTGAGGTTCTGATTCAACAGCATGGCGATTATCAGGGCCAGGATCGTCCCCAGCGGCACCATGGTGAAGGAATAGTAGGCTGTGTTGGCCAGGGCCTTTTGAAGCAGCTTGTCGCCCGCTAGCCGAACGAAGTTGTCCACGCCAACGAAAGTGAAGTCAGTCAGAAGGTCGGTGCGCATCAGACTGACACCCAACGATATCGCCATGGATCCGCCGACCAAGACAAGGAAGCCTACGAGCCAGGGAGAGATGAAGAGATAACCAGCAATCGCCTCGCGTGCAGTGAACGACAACCGTCGGGATCGACCACGGCGCACCAGTCTTCTCCAGACCCCACCGGTGTCGGCCGAAGTGGCACTCATAGTAGAACTCCTTCCAATCCGCCTAGAGCCTCCAGCCAGCCTCTGCAGCACGCGTGCTGACAGCGTCCGCCCAACCCCCTTAGGGGATCGGCGCACACGATTCATGCGCGGACATCATCGTGTGGCTACGCCAGAGACAGCACGGTCCTAGCAATGACTGGCAGAGAGGCAAGTGAATCTACCTCTCTACCAGTCATGGCTGCATTATGCATCAGCCCTGTTCTTGGTTCAACATCCTCAGTTGAACCTCTTCCACCTCGTCACATAGGTCGGCCAGAGCAGAAACGGGCGCTTCTCCCAGATTGAAGACTTGCTCCAGAACCGGTTGGATGATCTCCAACGCCTCACCGTGATACCGGTAGACCGGATACGTGTGACCCAGATCCATGTCATTGGCCTCTTTGAGGAGCTCCATGTTCACCTCTTCTAGCACGGGATACTGGATCCTCGCCTGTGTGATGTAGTAGTCCATGAGAGACTTGCGCGCTGGCTGCAGCAAACTGGTTCTTGCCAGCCCTTTGCCCCAATCGGGGCCACTGAGGAACTTCAGCAACTCCCAAGTTGCACTGGGATACTTGGTCTGGCTCCACCCGAGATAGCCATCCGTGGTAGCGGTGGTCGAGATGGTGACCGGACCCTTGGGCAGCGGCGCCAAGTCCCACTTGAACTGGGCGTTATCGGCTAGATATCGAAGGTGCCAAGGGCCGCCCTCGAAGGTGGCAGTGAACTGCGGAATGAAAGCCTGGTACTCGACCAATCCTTCTGTCATGCTGGAAACAGGCATATAACCGTCATCCCAGAACCGGGCGCGCAGCCACTCCAGCCCCTCTTGGGTACCAGGGTTACCCAAGTAGCACTTGGTGTCGTCCTCGGGGTCAACCAGGTTGCCTCCATAAGGCACCAGGTGATCGTTCAAGCACGGCCATCGGGTGCAGACGCTAGCGCCCCAACGGACGCGCTCACCACCCTCATCCTTGCATAGCCGGCCCATGACCTCTGTATACTCGTCGTGCGTCCAGGCGTCCTTCCACGAGGTGGGAGGAGGCGCTTCGCCCTCAGCCTCAAAGATGTCCTTGTTCCAGATGAGTATCCGGTTGCCCAGGTACATCGGAAGGCCGAACCAACTGTTCTCATCTCGGAAGTGGTCGAGCTGCTTGGGGTTCCAGTCGGCGATATCCTCGTCCGACAAGTCCACATCAATGAAGGGCTGCAGATCAAGTGTCTGCCCCTTTCGCATGATCACGTTATGCTGCTCGTTGATGCAAGTGTAGACATCTGGCGCATCACCTGAGACAAACATCGCCAGGTACTTCTCCAGAAGCTCCGGCCCCGTTCCAGCCAACGGGCTGTATTCGACCTTGATGTTGGGATGCCTTTCCTCAAACAGGGGGCCCAATTCATCATTCCAGAGAGTAAGATAGTGGATATCGGTGCCACCTCGCTGCGCAAACCAGATCTCCGCCTCCTCCACTGGAGGCGGGGTCGCCGTCACTACCTTCTCGACCTCCGTGGTGACCTCTGTAACGACCTCGACCACCTCGGTCTCTTTGACGACCTTGGTCTCGGTTTCGGCAGGCGCGCAAGCCGATAGGATCGTTCCTCCAACAGCCAGTCCCGTCAGGCGTAGAAAATCCCTTCGGCTAACCCACCTCTTGTCTAGCTTCCCTTCCATTTTCCCTTCTCCTTCCGTATATATGGTCGAGATTCCCGAGTCTTGATCTTACCTGTCCCTCCGACCAACCTACCCTGGCCTCCAGTAAGGCCACCATACACACGCTGAGCTTTTCTTCCCGTTTAGCACCTCCTTCCATATACTTGTGGCTGCTTACTCGGCCACCGAAGCAATCCAGCACTCACCACCATTGAAAGAAGCAAAACGCCCGCTGACGCTTAACGGGCACATCGAATCTGAGCGGTCTCACACTAGCTGCGCATACAGCTAGAACGCAGGGTCTTGTCTCGTATGGTTCGGCAAGCCTATGTATGGTATAATGAACCACGATAGCTATGGAAACCAATCGTAATTCAGTGTATCATTGCCATGGGGGTCTGTAAATGGCATGTTGATGACGTTTCAATGACATCTCAGAAACCCCCGACTATATCATCGAAGAGCCAGTTCACATCGCACGTGGCCGACGCCTACGAACATCTTTACGACTTGTTCTACTTGCGCGATCACCCGCTGGGGCAGCTACTCGCCACAGATTCTCCAGACAAGAAACGGACCGCGCGAAAGCTGCATAACGTTCTCCGAGATCTCATCGATGAGCTAGATCCAGGTCCAGAGGCGCCCTCGTTTTCGCCCGAATGGCGACGGCATCGGTATATGGTATTGCGCTATCTGAGAGGGCTCACTCATCAGGCTGTGGCAGATCAATTCAAGATCAGTCTGCGCCAGTACTATCGCGTGCGGAAGGGCATTGTCGATGACGTCGCCAATATCCTGTGGGAACGCTACGTTGTCCAGCCCTCTGCGCGTGACGAAGGGGGAAAGCCGAGCGAGGATCAGACGTCGACCAGCCGAATAGAACTCCTCCGGCTAGAGGCAGCCCGACTGGCTCAGTTGGGTCGCTACGCTCGCATTAGCGACGTAGTGGAGGGGGTGCTTTCTCTCTTGCAGGGGTTGATGCGTCAGAGGGAGCTCCATGTGCAAGTCGATCTCCCCCCATCGTTACCGGCTGTCTCCGTCTCGCAGGAATTGCTGCGCCAGACGCTGGTAAGTGCATTTGGATATCTTGCCGAACAGTCAGAAGGGCGCGAAATCCGGCTGAGCGCGGAGGTCCGAAGAGCTACGGTGATTCTCTCTCTGAAGATGGAAGCGCCTGAAGCCATCCGTACCTCAGGGCAAGCACTCGGGGAGAAACGCCTCGCGGAGCTCAGTGAACTTGCGACTCTGGGCTGCTGTGGCGTCCGCCCCTTCGACGACAATGGGCACACGATCGGGCTTGATCTGCAGCTACCCATCGCACAGCGCACCGTGCTAGTCGTCGACGACAACGAGGACGTGTTGCAGCTCTTCAGAGGGTATTTGACCACTCACGGGTATCACGTGGTCACGGCACAAACGACTCAGGACGCGATCGACAAAGCGCGCCAGCTTCGTCCCTATGCCATCACGCTTGACCTGATGATGCCGGAACATGACGGATGGGAGCTGTTGCAGACCCTCCTCGCACACCCTGAGACAAGTGACATCCCTACCATCGTCTGTACCGTGCTGAAGCAAAGAGAGCTAGCAATCGCGCTGGGCGCAACCACCTATCTTGAGAAACCCGTCACGCAGCAGTCTCTGCTTTCGGCCCTACAGACACTAGAGGAGAGGTGACGACCGCGTCCACCACAGCCCGTGCCCATTGCATCATTTCGGCCAGCATCAGCCCTTCAGGTTTGGTGACCGTCAGGGCACCATGCAGGGATGCCTGGCCATCCAAGCCCTGCGCCGAGACGATAATGACAGGAATATCCTGCCACGCCGGTTCGGCTCGTAAGCGCTCTACAACCTGAAAACCATCCAGATCCGGCAACATGAGATCCAGCAGTATCAAGTCTGGTCGGTGCAGTTTCACCAAGTCGAGGCCCTCCTGACCACTATGGGCCCCGATCACCTTGTATCGCCGGACTGGATTATCCTCCAGCACGCGACTCACCAACCTCACGAAGTCCAGATCATCATCCACAATCAGCACAGTGTCCACGTCCCGTCCAAAACGCTGGAGAGCGTCCCACAAAGTGCGCCCCGAAACTGGCTTGATCAGGTAGCCTTCCACACCTAGATGCTGATCCAAACGTTGGTCCCTGGGAAGAGGACACTGAATGATAGGCATGTATCTCAGCCCCCACTCCAACGCAGTGTGTGTGAGTTCGGAAAGCGATAGGTTGACGGAAGCTGAGTCCACAAGCATCGCCCGAGGCAGCACCGTCCGAACTGTCTCCTGGGCTTGTTCCAGGTCGCATACCACCAGTGTCTCGCAATCACGCATATAGTTTGTCAGCATCGTTGCTGCCGCCAGATTGCTGGTGACTGCCAGCAGAACAGGGCGTTCGTCAACCTTCTCAGGAACGGTACGCATCGTCTCCAATGAAGATCCGCCAATGCGCTCAGCCAGGCCGGACTCGTCCATCGGTAGGCTGAAACTGAAAACGCTGCCCTCTCCAACCGTGCTCTGCACCCATATCTTGCCCCCGTGCACTTGCACGAAGCGCTTGCTGATAGCTAGACCCAGTCCCACACCATCATGATGTCGCCTTATGCTTCCATCAGCCTGTCGGAACTCCTCGAAGATATTGGAGAGATCGGCAGGTGAAATGCCTACGCCGGTATCTGCGACAGAAAAAACGATCTCCTCTTCCTCTCGGCGAACGCTGATGCTAATGACTCCGCGCTCGGTGAAGCGCGCAGCGTTGTTGAGCAGGTTAATCAGAACCTGCCGAATACGGGTGGGATCCACGCGAACCGGAGGTAAGCCCGGTTCAATCTCTACTTGTAGATCTAGCCCTCGCGCTTCTACCAGGCTACGCGCGGTTCTCGTCGCCTGACGCACAATGGTCGCAGGGTCGACTTCTTCCATCTGCATGCTCATTTGTGCCGCGTCAATGCGGGCCAGGTCCAATACGTCGTTGACCAGATCCTGGAGGTGACGCGCATTGCGGTGTACGATGTTGAGATCACGCTGATAGCCCAGGGGAAGGCGTGCACCATAGTACTCGGGCGATTCTGTCATCAGTTCAATGAAACCAAGGATTATGTTCAGAGGCGTCCGCAGTTCGTGGCTCACGGTCTGGGCGAACCGCTGCTTGAGCTCTCTGGCCTCCTCAGCCTGATCGCGGGCGAATTCCAGCATGCGATTCGCCCTTTCCAGTCTGTGGGTGGCCTCATCTAGCGCTTTCAGTGTCCTCCGCAACTCACCCGCCTTTTCGCGGGCCACTTCCTCACTACAGCGAGCGCGCTCGTAACCGCACTGGTACCATGCCAATGCAATGTGGAGGTTGCGGGCCGAAAGCCAAGAGGTGAAGGTGGACAAGACGATAACGCCAAGAAGCACTGTTGTCTCCGTTGAGAAGACGGACACTTCCTCCCTGAGGAGACCTGGGATTACGGTCACCAGCCCTTCAATTGTCGCGATCGAAAACACAGCACGCTGTCCAAGCAGCGTACTGGCAAGGATTATCGGTACGACGAGGAGAACACTCAAGGCGGGTGACTCAAAACTACGCACATTGAGAATGGTCGCTCCCAAGATCCCCCAAACCAGGACGTGCCGTGCAACACGCGAATGGCGACGTATGGCTGACAAGCTGATGATGGAGACCAGGCCCAGAAGAGCCATGCTGATCCAGAAGCTAGGGCGAACCAAGTGATGAATAAACGGCGATAGGATAAATGGGATATAGGCAATCGCTCCCGCTGCTGTCGCGATAACCCTCAACGAACTAGCCTGCAGGTCCGCGAGATCATCGAGAAATGCGGGGGTATTCTGTATAGCTTTGGCATCATCCAGAGCAGAAACGCTGTTGACACTCATTTTCTCTCCACCAATAAGGCGATCACATCATAGTCCCGCAACGCCAGGCGACGTGTCGTGGTATCGCATTGGGAGACCAAATCACCAGCCTGAAAGTTCGGAAAGGACCACACACCATCATCCCTACAAAGGCGCCATTCCGATAGCGCGCTATAGGCGAGCAAAAGTTTACCACCAAGCGGACAAACACGCCAGCAAATCGACGCGTTGTCCAACAACACCTCACGGGCTCAAGTAGCCCGTCGAGCTAGCTCCTTCGACGGGACAGCCAGTCGGTCGTCTAGGAAGGACTGGACACCAGATGACGGAACTTGAGACGCGGCTCGCGCAGCACCGCAGCCATGGGGAATCGCTGTGGACTCACCGCAATGCCTATGAGCCAGGACGTTGGGGGACAGAAGAGGAACTGAAGCAGCAGGGCTTCGCGAAGATCAGTCACAAGAGCGCGGAGCGCACGCGCGCCCGCCCTCGTCTCCCAGCTCATACCTACCCCCCGCGGGCGATGCGGGATGGGAACCTCAGGCAGTGTTACGACCGGCAATGATCCAATGAGCCGCGGACAACGACGATGCGAAGAGCCATCTCACCGACGATACACGCGTGGTGATCGTTGTTCTGGAGGCGTTCGCCAAGTCGTGACTCGCGCCAAAGGCTCAGCAGCAGTAGACCAGGCTACTTCTGCCCGTACACGTTCCGGGCGAAGTACTGCATAGCGTCGATGTCTTCCTTGGAAATCAGATGGGGCGTGCCGATGCTCAAGGCCATGACGTATATGTGCGCCGTCTTCTCCACCACGTGGCATATCTTGAACGCATCGTGCAGGTCCCTGCCGACCGCCAGTGCCCCGTGATTGGGCAGAATCACCGCGTTCCGTTCTCCCAGAGCCTGCACGACATTTCGCGCCAGTTCCGGAGTGCCGGGCAGAGCGTACTCGCAGCAGATGATCTTGTCCCCCACGATCTGGACAAAATCCTCGCTGATCCCCGGCAACTCCATCAAGTTGACACCCAGAACACTCGAATACAGAGAGTGCGTGTGGATGACCGCGTTGACGTCCTCCCGGGCGTTGTAGACAGTGACGTGCATCACCTTCTCAATCGAGGGCTTACGGTCGCCGTCGACCACCTCGACCTGATCGTTGAGCACCACGATGTCCTCTTCGCCGATGTCCTCGTAGTCGATTCCGCTGGGGCTGATATACACCAGACCGGTCTCGCTATCTCGCACGCTGATATTTCCCCAGGTGCCCACGGTGAGACCCTGCCGCACCATCCGCAACCCAGCATCGACAACCGCCTGTTTCAGTTCATTCTTGATACCCTGCATGACTCTTAGTGACCTTTACTCCTCTATGGAGGCAGAACGCCTGAAGGTGCCTGCCAACTGCTCATACAACTCTAGGAAAATGGCGTACTGCCTCTCGTATGTCTCGACACCCGTTTCACACACCACCCGCCTATCCGTGGTGACCATGTTTGATACGGCTTCCTCATAGGAGGAATAGAGCCCCAATGCCTTGCCGCAGAGCAGGGCATTGCCCAGGTTAGCCGTATCCGGTACACTCACGGTGACGACCGGCTTTCTCAAGATCTTGCTAAGCACATCCAACCACACCGGGCTCTTCAGCCCCCCACCCACCGCCCTGACCTCGTTGATGGTGATGCCCAGGGACTCCACCGTCTCGATGTTGTTCCGCAGGGCGAAGGAAACCCCCTCCATGATCGCCTTGATGAAGTGCGCCTTCTCGGTGGAGAGGTTTATGCCGTAAAACACCCCCCGGGCAAAGGGGTCCCAGTAGGGGGTGCGCTCACCATTCAGATAGGGCAAAAAGATCAACCCACCCGACCCGTCGGGAACCGCCTCAACAGCCTGGTTGTACTGCTCGAAGACGTCCCCGGAGCCACCATCGCCCTGCCCCTTGTCGAACGCGTCCTTGAACCAGTTCAGGGATTCCCCGGCCGTCTGGGTGATCCCCAAGGTAACCCACTTGTCCCGCAGGCAGTAATGCCAGCACAGGGTCCGGTTCTGCGGATCCACCAGGGGCTTGTCTGAGCAAACGGTGATCACTCCGGCCGTGCCGATGATCAGGGTCACCTGTCCGGGCTTGACCATGCCTGCCCCGAGGGCGGACGCCGAGTTGTCGGAACTGCCATTCACCACGGGTGTGCCAGCCTTGATACCTGTCAACTCGGAGGCCTCCGGCGTCACCCGCCCGATGATCTCGTCCGAGGGAAGCACGTCGGGGAACAGAGTCCGGGGGAAGCCGAAGAAATCGAACAGGCGATCGGACCAGGCTCGCTTCGCCACGTCGAACAACAGCGTGCCGCTCGCCTCCGCATAGTCCGTGACCATCTCCCCGGTGAGCCTGTACTTGACGAAGTCCTTGGCGACCAGCACACGCGACACCCTGCTCCACACGTCCGGCTGATGCTCCTGGACCCAACGCACCTGCGGAGCCGTGTACGTGGTCGTCGCGAGGTTGCGGCTCTCCTGGAAGACCAAGCTTCTGGCGTCTTCACTCTGATTGATGCGGTCAACGATGTCGCTCGAGCGCTGATCCATCCACGTGATAGCCGGGCGCAAGACCTGGTTCTCCTTATCCAGATAGACCTGAGTATGCATCTGTCCGCACATGCCGATACCCACGATCTGATCGAAGTCGGCAGAACACGCGGCCTTGAGCCGCTGGCACGCAGCGATGAAGCCTGTCCACCAGGCCTCCGGATCCTGCTCCGCGTACCCAGGTTGAGGTGAGAGAATCGGGTACTCGCAGTACTCGGAGCCCACCAGCCGCCCCGCCTCGCTCAGCAGGGTGACCTTCAAACCGGTTGTGCCCAGATCAATACCCAGGACCGTGTTCATGTCGTCTGCCTCCTGCGCTGATACTGGTCGGTCAGGTAGTTCACCACCATCACGAGTATGATGATCATACCCCATATGGCGATGGTCAAGAAGTTGCTGACTCCGATGAGGTTGAGCCCACTCGAGACCATTTGTAGAATGATCAGCGCGATCACGAGGCCGGAGACTCTTCCGAAGCCGCCGGATGCGCTGGTGCCCCCGAGCACGGAGGCCAGGACCGTCATCAACAGGTAGGACTCGCCGTAGTCCGCCTTAGCCGAGTTGAAGCGGGATATCATGACGATGGCCGCGATTCCGGCGTATACCCCCGAGAGCAAATAGGTCTTGATCAAGACAGCCGGATTGTTCACCCCGGCGAAGAAACACGCCGTGGGATTGGAACCCAGCATGTGGATGTTCACGCCTGTGGGCGTCCGATTCAGGATCAGCGCCATGAGGGCAGCACACGCGATGAAGACAATCATCGGCATGGGGATACCTAGCACCAGGCCATTCCCGACGAAGCGGACCGGGTCGGGCAAACCGGAGATGACGTATCCCTTGGTCAAGACGATGGCCAGGCCGTTGACCAGGATCATCGTGCCCAGCGTCGCTAGAATCGGGGAGATATCCACTGTGGCGACCAGAAAGCCGTTCAACAGACCGATGAGGGCGGAGACCAGCAGCCCGGCGCAGATCGCAAGCACGATAACGCCCCACGACACGCCCCCGCCCGCCTCAGGGTTCATGTAATAGGTCAGGATCATGGCCGTGATGATGCCAGACAGATTCGCCGACGCGATGATCGAGAGGTTGATCCCCCCGGTGAGCATGGTCACCATCATGGCCAGGGAGAGCAGCCCCAGTTCGGGCAATTGGAAGGCCATAGACTGGAAATTGTCGATCTGAACGAAGTGAGTGCCGTTCAGAATCCACATCAACAGAAATGCGCCCACCATGGCCAGGATCAGGATAACCGTCTCTGAGTGTCTACGATACAACGCTCTACCTCCAGTTCAGTTCTAGCTACGGTCTGCCGCCACGGACGCACGACCAATGTCCGCCCGCACTGTCCACGCTCACTCAACCTCCACGGCGATCGCCCTGCGCTCTTTGCTCTTGCGCCGATAGGCGCTGAAGCCCACGCTGACGATAATGACCAGGCCGATGAAGACATTGTACCAAAACGAGGGCACCCGCATCAGGGTCAGGCCATTGCTCAGGATGGCGATCAGAGCGACCCCAAGCAGGGTACCAAAGAGCGTCCCGGTGCCGCCGGCCAAGCTGGCCCCTCCCAATACGACGGCGGCGATGACGTCGAGTTCCTTACCCACCATCGAGTTAGGCGCCATGGTTTGCACGAGGAGGACCTGAACCACGCCACCGATACCGGCCATCAGGCCCATGAAGCAGTAGACAAACACGTGCAGGAAGAACAGGTTGAAGCCCGCCCGCCTGGCCGAGGCCACGTTTCCCCCCATCGCATACAGGCCCCGCCCGAGAAGCGTGTAGCGGAGAAGCACCCACGCCAGGGCGACGATCACGAACCAGATCACTGTGACGAGGGACAGTCCATATCCGACGCCCTCCCCGCTGGACAGGGTGAAGACCTTGATGTCCGAGAACGAGCGGAACCAGTCGGGAAGCGCGTAGATCCATTTTCCACCCGAGACGACCGTCAGCAGGCCATAGTACACATTGAGCGTGGCGATCGTCGTGATGATACTGGGGATATTGAAGAAATAGATCACGACGGCGTTGATCAGCCCCAGCGCAATCCCTATCACGCTGGCGATCAGAAAGGCTGTCAGCATATTGCCACCGTAATTAATCGAGATCACCGTCATCGCGTAGGCAGCGACGGTCGCCACAGCGGTGAACGAGATGTCAATCCCTCCCGAGATCAGGACAATCAAGACGCCGACGGCGAAGATGCCCATCATCGAATAGCTCCTCAGGAGATCGAACAGATTCTCCAGGGTCAGGAAGGATGGGTTCACGGATGTGATAATCGCAGAAAACAGGATAATCGCCAACAAGACGTATGTCTCATGGCGTGCCAGCAACTTCTTCATACCCCACGTCCTTTAGCCTGCCGCGTACACGCAGGTCTGGATTTCGTCCTCTGCAACCTGGGCCACATCGAACTCAGCGACAAACCTCCCCTTGCGCATCACGATGATCCGGTTGCAGTTGTGGAACACCTCGGGAACCTCGTCCGAGATGACAATGATGCCAATTCCCTGTCTCGCCAGGTCTCTGATCGAGTCGTGGATCGCACGCTTGGCCGCGACGTCGATGCCCACCGTCGGCCCATCGAGGATCAGCACCTGCGGCTCGGTGGCGATCCACTTGGCCAGCACGACGCGCTGCTGATTACCGCCGGAGAGCGTCTGCACCGGCGCGTCGACTGAGGGGATCTTGATGGAGAGTTGCTCCACCCAGTTGTTGATACTCCTCCGCACCTGACGACGATCAATCAGCCCGAAGCCATTCAGCAGCTTGCGGAGGACCGTGAGGACGGTGTTCTTGCCGACCGATTGCTCCATCACCAGACCCTGCATCAACCGGTCCTCGGGCACGTAGCCGATACCCAATCGCATGGCCTGCTGCACGGAGCCTATTCTCACCGGCCTATCCTGCAACAGGATCTCGCCGGAGTCAGCCGGGTTCACCCCAAACAGAGAAAGGGCCAGCTCCGTACGCCCCGAACCCAGAAGCCCGGTGATGCCCAGAATCTCACCGCGATGAAGCTCGAAACTGACGTCCTTGAAGTTGCCGCGCTTGGAAAGGTTCCGCACCTCGAGCAAGACTTCTCCATCCTGTTCCTGCAGAGTATACTCGGTGTACTCGACCTTCTTGCCCGTCATCAACAGCGTGAGCTTCTCGTCATCCAGATCCTGGGCAGGGAAGACGCCCAGCATATGGCCGTCGCGCAGAATGCTCACGCGCTCAGCGATCTGGAGCACCTCATCGAGCTTGTGACTGACGAACAGCGTGGCGATTCCCTTGGATTGCAGGTCTTTGACCACCGCGAAGAGCGCATCTACCTCCTTCCTGGTCAAGGAGGCGGTCGGCTCGTCCATGATGACCAATCGAACATCACGGGTCAAGGCCCTGCATATGGCAACCAGTTGCTGGTCGGCGATGGAGATGTCACCTACCAGTACGTCGAGGGGTATGTCCACCCCAATCCGCGCCATAGCCCTTTGGGCAATATCCTGAATGTCCTTCCAGTTGATGAAGCGCTTTCCCTCGCCAATGATCTGGCTAAGGGATATGTTCTCCGCTACTGTCAGGTTTGGGAAGAGAGATAAGTCCTGATAGATGACCTCGATCCCCTTACGGATGGAGTCAATGGCCTGGTAGGCATAGAAATGCTCGCCATCAACCTCGATATAGGAGCCGTCATCCGGCTTGACCGCCCCAGAGATGATCTTAATCAGGGTAGACTTGCCAGAGCCGTTCTCCCCGACCAGGCAATGGATCTCCCCCTTGCTGATCTCAAAATCGACCGAATCAAGCGCCTGTACGCCCACGTAGCGCTTGCTGATGTTCTTCATAGAAAGGAATGCTTCCGCCATACTCGCACCCACCGTTAGGTCTTGATGGTCCTTGTCCCGCTGCTTCCCTCGGACCGCTGGACGCAGCCGACCGCCTGCGGTCGGAATCAACGCCCGCGACACCTGGCTGCTTCACCTGGCCCACCGTTTGGCCCTCAGAACCGGGCACCAGGTGAGACACAAATAGGGCCTCTTTGCCTCAGGCAAAGAGGCCCCATTGCTTCAAACCGTTCTAGAAACCGAAACCGTCCACATTGTCGGCGGTGATGTCGACCATCGCGTCGACCTTGATGACGTTCCCTTCGAGCACGATCTTCCCAATGCCCGGTATCTCCATGCCGTCGCTGATCTCTTCGCCATCCAGGATCTGCTTGGCCACCCAGGTCAAACCGAAGCCGGCGTCCTTGGGATCCCAGAGAATACCGTGACTGAGCGAACCGTCCTTCAGGTAAGGAGCCGCGTGCCCCGGGATCACCGTACCGACGACGGCGACCTGGTCGGTCAACCCCTTCTCCTTAAGTGCCTGAGCCGCTCCTGGAGGTCCCAGGCTGCCGAACCCGACGATACCCTTCAGATCGGGGTAGGCCTTGATCAGCTCAAGCGTCTTCTGCCTGGCCAGTTCCTGATCCTCACCACAGGGAATCCGCTCCGTGACGAGTTCCAGACCCGGATAGTTCTGCTCAGCGTGCTTCAGGCCCTCATCCGCCCACAGGTTGTGCAGCGGCACGGTCAGCGAGCCGACGAAGATGGCGTATTGCCCGGAGTCACCCATGAACTCGACCAGCTTGTCCCAGTGATGCTGACCAAACTTGACGTTGTCGATCAGCTCAAGGTCGTAGTCGTTGCCTACCTGATCTGGGGACTCGTGGGTCAAGACCACAATGCCCTTCTCCTTGGCCTTGGCGAAGACAGGTTCCAAAGCCTTGGCGTCATTGGGGACCACTGCGATCGCGTCCACGCCCTTGCTGATCAGGTCCTCGACCACTTTGACCTGCTGAGCGGGGTCCGCATCCGCGGGGCCAACCTGATAGGCATTCACGCCCAGTTCCTCGGCTGCCTGGTCGACACCCTCTTCCAACCGGTTGAACCAAGGAATGCCGGTGATCTTCACAACCACGGCAATCTCATACTCCTCCCCGGCCTGCTGGCCGGTTCCGCAGCCGACCACCAGAGAAGAGAACAGAGCCAGGGCCATGACGACCAGAACCAGAGTTCTTCCACGTACGTTCATTTTCCCCTCCAACAGAATAGTTTCACCTGCAAGTTCGTACGACTTCCGCAACTTCAGTGTGTGAACGTTCACATAGGCCATATCAGCGAATTCTCGTAATGGTCACATCCCCCCTTTCTGTGCGGGTTTTTGATCGTGTGGGTTTCGTTCGCAGATAGAGCGCCAACTGCCTGAGGTACACCACCTCAAGTAACCGCCACTTCCAATTTGCGCATCCGTATTCCAATCGGAGTATAGCATGAGCTCACTCGAAGTCAACTAAATCGCCCTACAACCAGCTTTCCCGCACCATCACCCGTGAGAAGACGCGCTTTCGGTCCTATGTCTTCCTCACGTGCAGCGATTGGAAACGCATCCAGGTACCTTACTCGGCGCTTTCGATAGATTGATCCGTCGAGGCGCCATTGCTGCTGTCGACAAGCTTCTGAGCCGTGAGGTGATCGGTGATCAGGATATTGACGTATTCACCCCGGAGCGCGGCCAGAATGGCCTCAAACTTGTTTTCTCCACCGGCCACTCCAACCCGGCGGGGAATCAGGTGTAATCTTTCTATGGGCAGTCCGACCACTCGCCGGCACAAACTAGAGTGGACCAGAACGCCATCTTTGTCAAAGTAGCGCGACATAACGTCGCCGACCGCGCCCAGTGACTTCAATTCGGAGGTCACTTCCTCTGTCAGAAGGCCAGCTCTGCCCCATAACGATTCGGCAGAGATATTGCCAACACCAATGAAAGCTAGATTGGCCTGGGCGGCCAGTTCAAACACCTGGGCCACTTGTGGATCGGCCATAAACATTTGTTGGGTGTGCGGATCGTCAACTACGCCTGGCGCTTGAAGGATGTAGCATTCTCCTCCCAATCGCGCCGCCATGTCGCGGGTTAACGCCGTAGCGTGCAAATCTGTCATGTGAGGCGTCAGCCCCCCATTCAGTTGCACCACCTGCACGTCCGGCACAGTCTTACTCCGCAAGTTATCGACCAGGGATTTCATAGTCGTGCCCCAGGCAAACCCGATGATATCTCGCGGTCGAATCGTCCTTTCCAGATAACTGGCGGCTACCTCCCCCAATTCACGAGCCACCCCAAAAGGAGAGTCATAGTTGAAGGTTTCAACCACAACTGCTTCAACCAGGTCAAACTTGTGCTCCAGCGCCCTTTCTAACTCGGGAAAAAGGCCGGCAGGAACCTCGATAGAGATACGGATTGTCTGCTCATCACGTGCCTTGGATAGAATCCTGGAAACGGTTGATCTGGAGATACGCATCGTGTCGGCAATCTCTTGTTGCGTTAATCCATCTTCAAAGTATTGCTTGCATATCTTTACGATGAGCCGTGGGGTAACGTAACTATCCATCAGTCCCTTGATTGACTGCACAATTGTGCAATGCTGGCTATTTGTGCACAAACCTATTATAGCACACACAAATAGGATTGTCAAGGTCGTATTCCAGGTGACTGTTCGGAACATGGGAGAGGCGTGGCAGCATAGAGGCAGGCGGGAGCTCATGCGTATTGAAGTGCGATTACGGTGAAATCAGCCCGTTTTCGGCTCAGTTGCGCCGATTCTTTCGATCAAGAGGTCCATATTGAGGATTGCTGGCCCTACAACCATCCTCGGACGTTTTCCTCCATCTCGGCATCCCACGCGTCCATCATCTGAGATAGCGTACGGGCTACTTCCGGTTGCGACTCGATCAGGCTGTATGATTCATTTGGGTCTAGCGCGAGGTCGAACAGGAACGGACCCTGGTGCAAGCTGGCGTAACCACCGTTGTCTGTCATGTGCCGGCGCAGGTACTTCCAGTTGTGATGACGGACGCCCAGGAGTCTGTTGCCTTTGTAGTAGTAGAGCGTATCGTGGGGCGAGGGCGCTTCACCTTTCAGCAGCGGCAGCATATTCCGCCCGTCTATGATCCTGTCCTCCGGCAATGGGACACCGGCGACGGCCAGGCAGGTGGCGAAGAGGTCGAAGTTCATGCTCATCTCATCGGTGACCATCCCAGCGGGGATGACGCCCGGCCAGCGGGCGATGAGGGGCACCCGGAAACCCCCCTCGAACGGCAGATTCTTCCTGCCCCGCGTGAATCCCGGGCTGCCCTGCCACCAGGGCCCATTGTCGCTGGTGAAGATAAGCAAGGTATTCTCATCCAGGTTGTTCTCCCGCAGCGTCCGCATTATCTCGCCGACGCTCCAGTCCAGCTCCTCCACCACGTCGCCATACAGCCCCGCTTTGGACTGGCCGCGAAACGCATCCGAAGCGTGCAGGGGTACGTGGGGAAAGGGCTGGGCGCAGTAAAGGAAGAACGGACGATCGCGGTTCTCCTCGATGAAGCGTGTCCCTTCGTGGGTGAGGCTCTGGGTGAGCACGTCCTGATTGGCCGGTGGCGGTACCTCGACCGCCCCGTTCCGATAGATCGCGTACGGAACCCGGTTGTTGCTGTAGTAGGCACCGTAGAAGAACTCGAAGCCGTTGTCGTTGGGCAGATGCGGAGACCTGTCCCCAAGGTGCCACTTGCCCAACATGCCGGTACGATATCCCCTCCGGCGCAGGAGATCGGGCAGCAGCACCTCGTCCTCTGGAATGCCCCTGACCCCGTATGGGTACACGCCACCGACGTTGAACGCGATGTCCATGAACGCCCCGTGGGGATAGAGCGGCATGGTGACGTGCGTGCGGATCGGATAGCGGCCCGTCAGCATACCGGCTCTCGAAGGGGAGCACAGGGGGGCCACGGAGCAGAAGTTGGTCATCCGAGCGCCCTCGGCCGCCATCTGGTCCAGGTTGGGTGTGCGGATCACCTGGGAGCCAAAGGCGCCCACATCACCATAGCCCATGTCGTCCACCAAGATAAGGACGATGTTCGGGAGCTCAACGGGGTTCGCGGCAGGCTGAACGCCGGCCAGGAGCGCCTCGCTTCTGGCGACGTCGTAGTCTCTGCCGACGTGGTTCTGGAACGCCCGGTGGCCGAGCCCGCCGGCCGCGAGCAAGCCGCCGAAAGCCAACGCTCTCGTCATGAAAGCGCGTCTGGTGAGCTTGCGTCCTCCCCGTTCCGTCTTCTCAGCCATAGCCTCCTCGCCTCTTCAAGCGCGCAGCGTCTCTCCTCCCGACAGTCCAACACCCAGACAAGCCGAAACTGTCAGACCACCGCATTGATGATGAGTCCTCGGAGTCCAGTGTACCACAGCCTAGCCTTCTTGGACAGGTTCGGCGCCGACAAACGTGGTATAATCAAGACTGCACGGTCGCCGTGGTGGCGCCGGGTGGGCGACAGCAGTGCAGACGCAAGATCTTGCGTCTCTACCGGTGGCTCGTGGACCGGAAGGGATCGGTCATGGTCCCTGGCATCCAGACACGCAGGAGGCTCCCGTGAAGTTGCTCCCTCTGCAAACCGGCATCATATACGGCCCCATAAATTCCCGCCGGCTGGGCCGCTCGTTGGGCATCAACCTGCTCCCGACCGACCACAAACTGTGCTCCTTCGACTGCGTTTACTGCCATTACGGGCGCACCGACGTGAAGACCGTTTCGCCTGACGCGCGGCTCTTCCCCGGCGTGGATGACATCCTCACGGCCGTCGAACAAGCTCTTGCGACACACCGCGACGTGGACTACGTCACCTTCTCGGGCAACGGGGAGCCGACGCTGCACCCCCAGTTCCCGGCCATCGCCGCCGCCGTCCGCCGCCTGGCAGCCCGGCTCCAGCCGGACGCGAAATTGGCCGTGTTCTCCAACTGCACCACGCTGCACCTGCCTCACGTCCGGCAGGCTATGGACATCTTCGACGCCCCGATCATGAAGCTGGACGCGGGGGATTCCCGGACGCTGGCGCGCATCAACCGCCCTGCCCCGGCGGTCAAGCCGGAGCGCATGGTCGAGGGGCTGAAGGAAGTGCCCCGCCTGGTCACACAGAGCGTGCTCATCGACGGGAAGGTGTCCAACGTCAGAGGGGCCGCCTTCGAGGCATGGTTGGCGGCGCTTTCCGAGGTCAGGCCGGTCCACGTGCAGATCTACAGCACGGACCGCCCCGTGCCCGAGGCCGGCGTGAACAAGGTGCCACCGGCTGCGCTGCAGCGTATTGCCCGGGAAGTCGAGGAGCGCGCGGGGCTGCGGGTCACCGCCTACTGGGCGGAGTGAACCCCGGCCCGCAGCCAGAAGGCCGCGCCCGAAACGCAATCAAAGAAGCGAGGACACGACATGATGAAGACCCAATCGGTTGACTTCCCCCCATCTGGCGTTCTTGTGCCGATGCTCACGCCCCTCGACGACGATGGAATGGTGAACAAGACGGCGATCGCGCATCTCGTGGACCACCTACTGGCCGGTGGTGCCAACGGGATCTTCGCGCTGGGTAGTGCTGGCGAGGGGCCCTGGTTGACGCCGTCTCAACAGCGGGAAGTTGTTGAATGCACGTCCCGCGCCGTTGCCGGGCGCGTCCCCGTGATCGCTGGGGTTCTCGAGCCCAGCACGAACCGCTCTCTCGAAGCAGTGCGCAGGGCGGAATCGGTCGGGGCGGAGATGGTGTGTTGTTGATCAAGGACAGCACGGGGGATTGGGAGGGATTCCAGCAAGTGCTTGAAGCGCGCGCCGCCAAACCGTCCGCCCGCGTTCTGCAGGGCATGGATGAACTGGCCCTGCGCTCCATCGTGGCGGGGGCGGACGGCGTACTGACCGGCCTCACCAACCTGGCACCCGATCTATACGCCCGCCTGGTGAAGAGCGCTCAGGCAGGTGACATGGAGGAAGCACAAATCCTGCAGTCGCGAATTGAATCCGTATGCGAGTTGTTCAAAGAGGGATTTTGGGTAGAATGTCTGAAGTACGCTGTCTCGTGTCTCGGCATCGAGAGTGGGCACCTGTGCGGGCGGCCTCACACGCTTTCGGCTGAGAGCAAGGACAGGATTCGCCAGATTGTGGAGACGCTGGTCCGCTGATAGAAGCACGAGTTGGAGGTAAGAGAAATGCCCTACGGTCATCACGGAAAGATACTGCACGTAGATCTGAGCACCGGGACGTTTACCGTGGAGGAGCCACCTGAATCCTTCTACCGCAAATACCTGGGGGGTCAGGGAATCGGGCTGTACTACATCCTGAAGGAAACACCGGCGAACGCAGACCCGCTAGGACCGGAGAATGTCCTGGCCCTGACGCTCAGTGTCGTCACGGGCGCGCCCGTTCCAGGGCAGAGTCGCGTGATGGCCAACGCCAAGTCGCCGCTCACGGGTGCCATTGGCGATGCGCAGGCGGGTGGCTTCTGGCCGGCCGAGGCCAAGTACGCGGGCTTCGATGCTTTCATCATCAAAGGCAAAGCTGAGAAGCCTGTCTATCTCTGGGTACACGATGGTGAGGCGGAACTGCGCGACGCGACGCATCTGTGGGGCAAGATCACGGGAGAGGCCGAGGCCGCCATCCGCGAGGAACTGGGGGATCGCAAGATCGAGGTTCTGCAGATCGGACCTGGAGGCGAGAACCTGGTCCCCTACGCCTGCCTGATCAACATGTCCAACCGGGCCAACGGTCGCACAGGGATGGGCGCGGTGATGGGTTCCAAGAACCTCAAGGCCGTCGCCGTGCGCGGCCGGAACAGACCGCCCGTCGCGGACCGAGAGGCGCTGAAGGAGATCGCCCGCTGGGGAGCCGAGGCCTTCCCCGAATCTGGCGCCTACAGCATGGGCCAGCACGGAACTGCCGGAGGGCTCTCGGCCCAGAACGCAGTCGGCGGACTGCCCACCCATAACTGGGATAGCGGCGTCTTCGAGGGGCACGAGTCCCTGAACGGTCGAACGATGACCGAGACGATATTGAAGGAGCGGGACACCTGCTACGCGTGCGTCGTCCGCTGCAAACGCGTGGTGGAGATCAACGAGGGACCTTACAAGGTCGATCCACTGTACGGCGGGCCTGAGTATGAGACCCTGGGCACGCTGGGAACCTACTGCGGCGTATCGGACCTGGCTGCCGTGGCCAAGGCGAATGAGTTGTGCAATATGTACGGTGTGGATACGATCACCACGGGCGCAACCATCGCCTGGGCTATGGATTGCTTCGAGCATGGCATCATCAACCAGGAAGACACCGGGGGGATCGAGCTGCGCTACGGCAACGCCGACGCCATGGTCAGAATGACGGGGATGATCTGTGAACGAGAGGGGCTAGGTGACCTGCTGGCCGAGGGGATGGTCGGTGCTGCGGCTCAGCTCGGCCCAGAGGCCGAGGCGCTGCTGACGGAGGTGAAGGGCAATCCGATGCCGGCCCACATGCCACAGGTCAAACGCTCGCTTGCGCTCATCTACGCGGTCAATCCATACGGCGCAGACCACATGTCGCACGAGCACGATCCCAGCTACCTGGCCTTTCCTGACCGCATGGCCCAGCTCGATCTGATGGACCCTCAGCCAAGTGACGTGCTCAACGCCGAGAAGGTACGCTATGCCATGTACACGCAACGCTTCTACTGCTTGCTGAATACGGTGGGCGTATGTCACTTCGTCTGGGGTCCGGCCTGGCAGCTATACGGCCCCAATCAACTGGTGGATATGGTGCGGGCGGTCACCGGTTGGGACGTCAGCCTGTGGGAGCTGATGAAAGTGGGGGAGCGGTCCTTGAACATGATGCGCGCCTTCAACGCCCGCGAGGGCTTCACCAGCGCGGAGGACAAGCTGCCGCCCAAGCTCTTCAAGCCCCTGTCCGGCGGCCCCACGGACGGCGTCGCGGTCAGCGAGGAGGAGATGGCCTACGCTCTACCCACCTACTACGCCATGTGCGGCTGGGATGCGGAAGGTCGCCCCACACGCGGGAAGTTGGAGGAACTGGGGCTTTCCTGGGTGGCCGACGAATTGGAGTCGTGAAGCCCATCGCCACCAGGGACTCGAATGAAGACCTGTCGTGCAACCACTGAGCATGCGCAGGCTCCAGAATCGTGAGCAACCGTGTCACCGGCCTTGTCTGGGCCGGGCAGCGGGCTCTTGAGAGAGAGCAGGAGGACACACGAGAATGAAACGGTCTGAGATCAACGCCATCATGGCGAGTGCCGATGCCTTTATGCGCGACATGGGGTTCCACCTCCCGCCGTTCGCCTACTGGACGCCGGAGGATTGGGCGAGCAAGGGAGAGGAGGCCCGCGAGATCGTGGCGTGCAAGCTGGGCTGGGATATCACTGACTTCGGGAGCGGCGATTACGAGACCTACGGCCTCTTTCTCTTCACACTGCGCAACGGCCTGCCAGGGAACTGGGAGACGCTGGAAGGCAAGCTGTACAGCGAGAAGATCATGGTGGTGGACGTCGACCAGGTCACGCCGTTCCACTTCCATTGGAACAAGATGGAGGATATCATCAACCGGGGTGGCGGCAAGCTGGCCATCCAGTTGTACAACGCAACAGAGGACGACGAATTCGCCACGACTGACGTGACGGTGAGCATGGACGGGGTGCAGCACACGCTGGCGGCTGGGACAACAGTGGAGCTAGGCCCTGGAGAGAGCATCACGCTGCCGACGTATCTCTACCACAAGTTCTGGGGAGTTGGGGACCGCGCGTTGGTGGGCGAGGTATCGCTGGTGAACGACGATGACAAAGACAACCGGTTCTACGATGCGCCCGGGCGTTTCCCGACGATAGATGAGGACGAACCACCTCTCTACCTGCTGGTCAACGATTACGAGCGGTATTATCGTCCGACAGGGTGAGTGGTGGATAAGGGGCGGGCGGAGTCTGATGGGGTGGGATGCCTGATCAGCCCAGGCGGGCTGCCAGATCATCCAGCCCCACCTCCAGCTCGCCGGCCTTCACGACGAGTACGCGATAGCCCAGCGCCTTGAGCCGCCCCCGCTTGCGTTGGTCGGCTGCCTGGACGTAGTCCCGGTGGTGGGGAGAGCCGTCGACGAAAACCACGATGCGGGGCTCATAGTAGAAATCGGCGATCGCCAGCGGCGCGTCCCCATCATAGACCGTTCTCTGAGCCTCGTCGGGCAGCGGCAGGCCCCGGTCGCGGATGGCGGCCAACACCTCCCGCTCCAGGTCCGACTGGCACCCGCTTGCCAAAGCCTCGAAGCGATCGGCGGAGACCTGCAGCGCCACCGTCAGGTCCTCCAACGATTGCAGCCAGGGCAGCACCAGCGTGCGGTCGAGCAAGTGGTGATCGCGTTGGTTGAAGAAGCTGAGCAGGCAGGCGTAGCACGCCTTCTGGCAGCCCCCTTCGGGGTCGCCCTCGTGGAGCAGCTCCCGCGCCCGGCCCACTAGCCGCGCCAACCGCCCCGGCTCCGCCAGCGAGGCCAGCACGCCGCTGCCGCCCACCGCCGTCTCGTACAGCACGACCCGGTAGGGTGTGCCTTCAGCATCGGGCGCCGGTGCCAGGAAGCCGCCCACCTCCCGCTCGTCCAGGTCGAAGGCCACCATCATCGCCCGCGCCAGGGTGTGGATCAGCGTGGTGTAGATGACCTCGACTTGATCGGGCGGCACAGGCTCTGACCGCGCTCCCACGAGCGCGCGAAGCGGCACATCGAACAGCGCCAGGTCGCTCTCGATGGCGGTGGTCAGCCACAGCCCGCGGGCCAGATCCTCGGGGTGGGCGTTGCGCGGACACTGGCCCTGGTGATCGGGCGTGTAGACGTGCTGCTCGTCGGCGCCCTCGCCGATTAGCCAGCGGTGGCACTTCTGGCACAGGGTGAAACCCTGCGGCTCCCCTTCCTGCTGACGCTGGCCTCGGTTGATCCGCAGCACCTCGCCGCCGTGCTCCAGCGTCAGCGTGAAGGCGGACTCGCCATCCCCGGAACCAGCGCCGACCCGGTAGACGCGCTGCCGGCCCCCGGCCCGGTAGTGGGACGTGACCTCGTAGCCCAGGCGCAGCCGCTCCTCCTCGTCGGCCGTGATGCGCGCCCGCTGCTGGGCGTACATGTCGGTCAGCGCCATCCCCCGCCGCGGATGGAGGCCGATCAGATTCTGCCCGCAGTCGCAGGCGGCGCGCTGGGTCTCTTCCTGTCCCACATAGGCCCGCTGGCAGGCCGGGCAGACCCGGACCGGCTCGACGTCCAGCTCCGTCTGTGGCTGTGACGTCGGTCCGGCCACGGGGCGCCGGCGCGGGCGGGCGTGGGTGATCTCGTACCGCTCGCCGCCGTAGTAGACGAAGTTGCCCGGCGCGTACTCGGTCAGGGCGATATCGGGATCGCGCGCCATCTCGTGCTCGCGGTCGTCGAAGGCCAGGGCCGCGGCCTGGGGCGGGAAAGCGTAGCCCGGCAGGAAGCCCTCGCCGCCCAGATAGCGGTAGAGATACCAGTCGCGCTTTCCGTCGCGCATCGCCTCCAGCTTGGATTCGATGACGAACCGCCGGCGGTCCAGATTGCGGTCCACGTGTTCGTCCCCCAGCGTCCGGTTGATCGCAGCGCGCTCGTCCCGCAGGCGACGGTATTCGGTCCGCCAGCGTTCCATCGCGTCATCCAGCGCCGCGACGAAGCCGCGCACCTGCCCCTCGATGAAGGCACGGTCAAACCAATCGAAGCCCTCCGAGCCGCCAATCTCCTCAGCGAAGGCTTCCCCCACCGCCGCGACGATGGCATCGAAGTGGTGCTCGATACCGGCCTCGTAGGCCGTCCGCCAATCGGTGTCCAGCGGGAAGCGCTCCTGCGCCAGATCCAGCAACTCGCCGGCCCGGATGGGCAGCCGCTCGGCACCCTTAGTAGAAGAGGGGTGCGAAGCAGCGCCCTTCAAACCCATCGTCTCCAGCACCAGGGCGTGGACGTGGGCGCGGATCAGGGCCTCGTTATCCAGCCGGAAGCGGGGCGCGGCGATGGCACCGGCGATCATCTTCTCCGGGAAGCGGTAGAAGTACTGATCGTGGGGGCCGCGTGCGGAGCCAACACCGGCGAAGACGGTGATCAGCGCGGGCTGCCCGCTGCGCCCGGCGCGCCCGGCCCGCTGGGCGTAATGGGAGGGGTTGGGCGGCACGTTGCGCAGCGTGACGGCGTTGAGGTGGCCGATGTCGATGCCCAGCTCCATCGTCGGGGTGCAGACCAGCACGTTGAGCGGGTCATCCTCGTCGCGGAAGCGCAGTTCGATCTCGCGCCGCTCCTCGCCCTGGACCTGACCGGAGTGCTCCTCGGCCCGCACAGGCACCGCCTCGCCCAGCGGCGTGGCGTAGACCTGGCGGAAGTAGTTGTCGGTCAGATCGCGCCTCTCTAGCGCGGTGCGGCAGGTGGAGCCGGTGCACATCCGCAGCCTGCGGAAGCGGTGGACGCTGCCGCATTTTGGACAGACGAGCTGTTTCGCGGTCGGATCGGCCTGCAAGGTGATCACATCCGGGTTGACCATCCAGAGATCGTAGCGCCGCCGGTACCGAGTCACCGTATGGCGCACGAGAAAGGCCGCCCGCTGCTGACCGAGCCTATCCACGAGGCGCTCCACGATCTCAATCGCAGTCCCGTGATCGACGTCGAGCGCCCGCTTGACCCACACCACCGGCTGGGTGTTGCTGCCGGTGAAGCGATAGACGGTGTAGCCCCACCCCCGCTCGGCGGAGTCACTGTAGCCGATGGGACCGTGGAACACCTCATCGTGGGCGAAGGCATCCTCGTTGATCCGGGCCAGTACCTCGGTGAGGAATGGGGTGGGCCTCAGCGCGGCTTCGTGGGCCACCGCCAGCCGCTGGCGCATCAGATCCAGAAAGCCAAGCAACAGGTCATACCGGCTGTCTGCGTCCAGGTCGGCCAACACGGGCACGTCATCCCAGAACGCATCGTCGGTGGCGCATTCGTCCAGGCCGCTGTACCCCACGCGCAGCAGCCCCACGTCCTCCAGGTTCTGATGCGTGCGCCGATGCGTGCCCCGCAGTTCGCGCAACGTGACAAAGGCGAGGTAACGCTGGTACCGTTGCTCAGCGCGGCGGTTTCCTCCATAAGCGCGCTCCCCCTTGCGGAACGTGGGCTGGACGCCATGACGTCTCTGCGTGTCGAAGATCCGCATGCCGACGTTGGTCAGGTCCAGCCAGTCGCCATGTCCCGAGTCCGTCGAGGGGCCGTCCATCGTCGCGTGACTCTCCCCGAGCGCGGTGTAGAGGGTCTGGCGGAAGGTGAAGCGGCGGTGGAGGCTGTTCATGTGCGCCGCCTGCAACGCCGTGTCCTGCCGGTTGTCGGAGAAGGCGATGATCTTGTTCGCCTGCGGGGGCAGCGCCTGTACCTGGGCGTTGACCAGCACGTCGGTGGCGGTGGAACGACCCACGGAGCCGAAGGTGAAGAGCTTGTTGAACTCGCGGGGACGGCGGTCGTGGACGATGCCGCAGGTGGGGCACAGGAGAAAGGGAGCGGGGAGGAAGGTGACCGGAAAGACATTGGGGTGGTCGCAGTCGGTAGGGTGTGAAACGCGCTGCGTGTTGCGTGTTCCGTGATGCGATGGCAAGAGCGTACTGCAGTCGGGACAGAGGCGTTGGCGCTCCGGCACCACGTCGGTGAAACCACGCTTGCCGCCGCGCACCTTGCCGGTGGATGTGAGCCAATGGTCGGGCAGTTCGATCTCCGGGTGACCAGCCAGGAGGTAGCCCAATCGCCCCTGGGCCTCCACGTCATCCAGGTTGGCCGGGTGCAGGCGACCTTCGCGGTCGACGGCCACGCTCCAATACTCCTGGCCACAGGCGCGGCAGAAGACCATGGGGAACGTGGGCCGCTCTCGGCCCTCCTGGGCGCAGATCGGGCAGACGCGCTCGCCGCGGTCGTTGAGATGCGGGCCGGCGGGATCCAGGCAGGCGGCGATGGCCCGCCCCTGGGAGAAGAAGGCGTGGAGCTTGGGAACAAGGGAATGGAGATTGGAGAACGGAGAATGGAGAAGCGCCTGCTGAACCTGGTCGATGGGGACGTCCAGGTCGTCGGACAGTTGGGGGACGGTCCTGGGGCCGCTGGCGAGGGCCCCGGCGATGGCGCGGGTGAGCGGCGGCAGGTCGTCGGGCAGGGGCGCGTAGGATTCGGTGACCACGTTCTGGGGGGCGAAGGGCTCGCCGAAGAGCCGCTGGGCGAAATCGGCCACGGCCTCGGCGGCGCTGAGGCCCCCAGCGCCGGGGGCCTCCACTGTGGCGCTGGTGGCGATGCAGCGCAGGCCGTCCCCGGCCCGCTTGCCCCCGGTGTGCGTGTGCTGCTTCAGGCGGCGGATCAGCGCGGCGACGTCGGCCCCGCGCTTGCCGGTGTAGGTGTGGACCTCGTCCAGGACCAGGAAGCGCAGTACGCCGGGCTGGGCAAAAAGCCGCCGATCCTCGAAGCGAGTGAGGAGCAGCTCCAGCATGACGTAGTTGGTCATCAGAATGTCCGGCGGGTGCTCCTGGATCTCCTGGCGAGAGAGCACCTCGCTGTCGTACGGTGTCTCGCGCCCGGTGGCGCGACGGTATCGCTCAAGCGCTTCAGCGGGCGAGTGGGCGGTATCGCCGGTGTAGAGCGCGATGCGCAGGCCCGTGCCGTCCAGGCGGCGGGCGAAGTCGTCGTATTGGGAGTTGGCCAGGGCGTTCATGGGGTACACGATGACGGCCTTGATGCCGCGCACATCCCGCTCTCGCGCCCGGAGCGCCTCGGATACGATGGGGATGCCGAAGGCGAAGGATTTGCCGGAGCCGGTGCCGGTGGCGACGACGGTGTTGGCAGGCCGGTAGGTTGGTAAATTGGTAGATTGGGGACCGAGGATGGCGCGGATGGCGTCGGATTGGTGCCGGTAGAGAGAGACGGGGGGTGAGGCGGGATCGGCGGGGTCGGCGCGGAAGATGGGTGGGGTGTCGGGGTGGAGCAGGCCCTCCTCGACCAGCGTCTCCAGCGCGGCGCCGGGGGCAAAGGGGCGCGAGAGCTGGACGAAGGGCGGTTTCCAGAGCAGTGTGCCGCTCTGCACCCGCTCCAGCACCCAGTCGCGTATTTCGGGGTTTTGGAAGCGCTGGAAGGTGCGGACGTAGGTCAGGTAGTCACACTGAACGGCATCCAGAACCTGGAAGGGGTCTAACTCCGGGCCTGGCGAGGGGACACCCGCGGTCACCGCTGCCCCGGCATGGGGTTCCTCCTCACTTCGCGCTTGATAGCCCACACCTTCCTCCCGGACCTCCGGGCCGCGTGCAACGCTCTCCTTCATACGCTCGGCCACCATGCGGCGAACCAGAGCCTGGACCTCGGGAGAAGCGTCCACCACCCGCAACCGTCCCCGCAGGTTGGCCTGACCGTACTTGAGGAAGAGCTTTCCCACCAGCTCATCTACGAAGGAGGGCGACGCAACCTGCACGCCGCCGAAATCCAGATGGATGACCTCCCCCTGCTCGATGAGCGTTTCCACGTGCCGCCGGATCCTCTCGCCGAGCACACGGGTTCCCAGGGAGTTCCCCCACGTTGTCAATTGAATAATCTCCATGTCCTTCCCCCCGTCGGTCAGAGCATACCGCGCATCAGGACTGCTCCGCCTCCATAGCACGACGTTGCACTGGGAGACGCGCGAACCCGCCCCACGCCCTAGAACAGCCAGTCATAGTCGTTCTCAGGCGGCGCGTACTGATTGAAGATGGCGCCGGTATCCACCGGGCAATCACAGCGGAAGCACAAGCTGACCCACGTGCCCGGCCAAAACGGGACACGCCATGCTTTGGCCTTCCTCCCCCGTACCCACAATGCCCCGTCTTGTGAGTGGATGCAAGCCTGTCCGCCGTTGGCCTTGATGAACTCGAGGGAGAAGAAGAGCCCCTCCCCGGTGTTGTGCTCAGGTCGCCCGGTCACGCGAGGCTGCACGGCCAGCTCAATGGCCTCCGCCGCGCTGTCGAAACGGCCGGCCAAATCCGGATTACGGCTCAGGCTGGCCGGAATGCCCCGCCCGCTATCCGCCACCGCCAATTCCACGCGCCGGTGCCACGGATAGGATTGCGCGCATATGACTGCCTGGGTCGGTGACTGAGCGTGGTGGAAGACGTTATTCACGACCTCCAAGAAGGCGTGGTGCACCGCGTCGTACACGCCTGCCACACCGTCCACGTTGCAGTTCAGGATCGCCATGACCTCGCCGACCACCACTTCGCCCTCACTCTCCGATTGCACCTGCACCACCTCGCGGAAGCGTCCATCGGCGCTGTGCCTGCGCCAGGGATAGTCCACATCCATGCCCACCAGTTCGTAGAAGTCGATCCGGTTCAGGTAGCCGTCGACCTTGTCGGATTCCGGACGGCTGACGCGCACCGAGAACCCCTCCTGCAGCAGTCGGATGACAGCCGTGGTCAAAAGCGTGATGACTGAGGGCCAGATAAACGTGACGCCGCGCAAGTCGAAGTGAACAGGGCCAGGTTGGGCAAAAGGCCCCCACAGTGGCCCCAAGGCTGAGAGAACGCGATGCGTCCGTTCCATCGAAAGATCACCCGCCAGCACAACTGGATATTCTTCCATGAAGTCCTCCGTTGTTTGCCCCGCTCCCAGACCTGACAGGTTTCGCATCGGATGTACTCATCCGCCCGGTCAGGTCTTCGATCCCTGAACCAGCTCACGCAGATCATCTCTCCAGCTCTTGGCCCACACGGCGCGATCTAGATCGCGGAGAGATAAGTTCATTTGATCTGCCAACCGGCGGCACACTTCGCAGTATTGGAGATAATCTTCAGGATGCCACGAAGAACGGGTCGGCAGGCCATGCACTGCTGCCTCCGTGAGTACCTCCCAGGCACGATAGTCCAGGACCGTGAACTCCTCCGGGTAACAGACCGTCAGGATGGCTGATGCGATGGAAAGGCCTATCCCTTCGATGTCCCATAGAATCTCCACCTTGTCTTTGAGCGAGTCTGCTTGGCTTACCTCCGTCATCAACTCGCTTACCGACTTGCCAGCTTTCTCCAGGCCTTTTTTGACTTTGGTCTTGGCACGGTTGGACTTCCAGACGACAATGGCGAAGAAGTCGAACGGCTCCAAGGTACCGTCATCTTCAAAACGTTTGCTAACCTGATCGAACAAATAGGTCTCAATGTCGTAGAGCTCAAGGCACTCATTCAATTGGTCACGATCCAGCCCAGCCAAGGTATTATTTGCCCCCATCGTTCACCTCCCAGAAGGCAGCCTTATCGAAAGCTCCATCCAGTAACCCGTCACACTCTCGAAGCACCCGCTCGACACTGATTCGTCCCACGGATACACGGATTGTGGAGCCTGACCAGCCGGGATACCATAATCTGCGCCCCCTGGGTGTATGAATCAGGGGGCCTGCCCCTCGCCTTGCCTTTGAGCCTTGAGCCAGTCAGGGACAAATATCCACCGATGATCATGGCGGAACTCAGTGGCCTGGGGCGAGGGAAAGACCCGCCGCCAACGCAAGCTTCGCCCGCCGAAGTTGACCAACAAGCCTACCGACAGCCCAGTATGGTTCAAGTACGTGATCACCTGTCCCAGGTATTTCTCATGCAGCGTCGCGAAAGCTTTGATCTCCACGACTATCTTTCCCTCGACGATGAAGTCGGGGATGTAGTATCCCAGCAATTGATCGCCATTGTAGACCGGCAGATTCTTCTGCGCCTCAAACGACAGACCATCGTTCCCAAGCGCATTCTCTAGCGCGCGCTGATAGAACCGCTCCCGGTAGCCTGGCCCAATCTCACGATGAACAGCCATCGCCGCACCGATGACTCGATAGGTGATCTTCTCGTGCGGCCCTTTGACTTTCTTGCTCATTCTCTGCCCTCCGGGACCTTCAAACGCCATCCACT
>Ga0180431_10001637_pt1 | contig 30991 bp, 27 predicted proteins | sample SS_ome_11_FD_132459 | JGI IMG/M metagenome (GOLD analysis project Ga0180431, IMG submission 132459) | Hypersaline lake sediment archaeal communities from the Salton Sea, California, USA - SS_1_MS_1 metaG | ecosystem: Environmental > Aquatic > Non-marine Saline and Alkaline > Hypersaline >... | reverse complement strand
TAAATAAAAGTAATCGAATATTCAACAGAAATATTTGTATCCCCTGAGGGGCTACTTTATGAAGTACGTATCAGGAGTGGAGGATCATATGCGTATCGTGGATTTGAGCGGAAGGGTAGAGAGTGGACTGTGGGGGTACCATGAGCTTCCGGGACTTGAGAAGATCGTGCCCCGCGCCGCGGTTGAGACCATTGCCACGGTGAGCGAGAACGGTTTTTTCGCGTCGAGGGTGGTGCTGTCCACCATTTCGGGGACCTATGTTGAGGCCGGCTCGCATATACTGGAGAACGGCAGAAACCTGGAGGATTATTCGGTGGACGACTTCATCAGGCCGGCGAAGGTGATCAAGCTGCCCGGGGTGAAACCGAAGACGCTCGTGGACGCCGACCTCCTGGAAAAGCACGCCCCTGTGATTGAAAAGGGGGAGGCGCTCGTCATCGGTACGGAATGGGGCAAAAGGTGGAACAAACCCGGGTATGTGCTTGAGTGCCCGAATTACAGTCGGGACGGGCTCGAGTGGATTCTAAGCCGGGACATAAGCATACTCGGCGTGGACGTACCCTGCATAGAGGCGTCCTGGTCCGAGGACGACGACGAGAGCAAGGGAGGGCTGCTGGGCGAGATGTTCAGTCGCGGGATACTCCTCGTGGCTCCGCTCATCAACGTGGAGAAGATCAGGGGATCGAGCGGTACGCTCGTCTGCCTTCCCCTCAATCTGAAATACACGTCCGGTGCTCCGGGCCGGGTCGTTTTCATGGAAGAGGAATGAAGAAATAATCCATAGAGGAGGTTGAAAATGCCGGATAAACCGTCTGATTTTCGCTATGCCACGGGGGAATCGAAAGTCCCGTGGGCCGCGGTGGGGGAAAATTACAACGCGGACGACGTTATCGATGTGGTGCGGTTTCTCATACAGAAGTCCGATAACGGGTATGACGGCGCTCTCAAGGAGGTCGAGGCATCGATAAGACGGCTTGCGGAACACGGCAAGCCGCCGGGGAAGCTTTCACTCGGCGACAACGTTACGAGGCTCGAGGAGCGCGTCAGGGACTTTCTTGAAACACCGTATGCCGCTTTCATCACGAACGCAACCATGGGGTTCGAGATCGGCTACCGTTATGCCAACCTGGAGCCCGGGGATGAAGTTATCGCGCCCGCGATCACTTTCGTGGCTACGATATCCTACCCGCTCGCGGTCGGGGCCAAAGTCGTTTTCGCCGACCTGGACAAGCGTACGATAAACATGGACCCCGATGACGTGGAAAGAAAGATCACGGAAAAAACAAAGGTGATCGTTCCGGTCCACATAGGCGGCTGGCCTGTGGATATGGACCGGATAATGAAGATCGCCGAGAAGCACGATCTTGTCGTGATCGAGGATGCCGCTCATGCGTTCGGAGCCGTTTACAAGGGGAAAAAGCTCGGCACCATCGGCCATTTCGGTTCGTTCAGCTTCCATGAGGTAAAGAACGTAACTTCCTTCGGTGAAGGGGGCATCGTTACAACGAGTATACCGTCATTCGGTGACGATCTTGCCAAATCGCGGTTTCTCGGACTCGATCTTTCGAAGAAGATAAAGAACTGGCTCTACGACGTGGTGGCGATACAGGGGAAGTACAAGCCGTTTGCAGCGAATAATTCATCGTCAACCGAGATACAGGCGATCGGGCTCCTGAGGCAGATTGAGCGTATCGGAGCGATCAACGGCGCGAGAAAAAAGGCGGCGGCGTACCTGGGCGAACGGTTCAAGGAAAACGATGCGATTATTCCGCAGCTCCTGGACAACGATGAGATACAGGCGACCTATCACCTCTATCTCCTGCAGATCGATCCGGAAAAGGCGGGAGGGAATATTCAGGATTTGAAGAAGAAGCTCGATCAGAAGGGCATAACGAACATACCGCACTTCGCGCCGCTCTACAAGTTCGAGCTTGTCAGAAGCCTCGGGTACGATACACAGGCAATCACCGAGTCGTGTCCCGTTACGGAGGAGGTGTTCAATAACCGATTTACGCACCTTCCTCTTTACGGCCTTACCCAGGAACAGCTCGACTACATGGCGGATTCCATACTGGAATCGGTGGGTGAGATGCAGAAGGGCTTGTAAACATAACGGTTCCGGGGAGAATAATGAGTAACGCCCCGGAAATTAAGCAGGCGATTTCGATGTGCGCAGGTGGACAGACCATTCGCCGATGAAGTATTGTAAAGAGGAAGCCGACCAAGATCGGCCGCTTCGCAGTATATGAAAGAGACGGGAGGGTATACCGATGTCCGAAAAACTGGCTCTTGAGGGCGGGCCGAAGGCCGTAAAAAACACGCTCGCCGGATGGCCGCGGTTCGACAAGAACGCGATAGACAAAGTCGTCGGCGTCCTTAAATCCGGTAAGGTCAACTACTGGACCGGACCGCTCGGACGGGAGTTCGAGGAGAAGTACGCGCAGTGGCAGGGAAGCCGTTTCGCGATAAGTACTGCCACCGGGACAGCGGCCCTGCACACGGCCCTGACCGCGCTCGGCATCGGTCCGGGAGACGAGGTTATCGTGCCGAGCTATACCTTCATCGCCACAAGTTTTTCCGTGGTTCAGGCCGGAGCAATTCCGAGGTTCGCGGACGTGAATCTCGAAGATCACTGTATAAGCCTCGAGTCTGCGGAAAAACTCGTTACGGAAAAAACGCGGGCCATAATCCCCGTTCATCTCTACGGCAACGTGTGCGACCTGGACCCGATCATGGATTTCGCCGAAAAGCACGGGCTTTTTGTTATAGAGGACAACGCCGAGGCTTTCGGCGGGGAGTACAAGGGAAGGAAGACGGGAACGATCGGCCACATGGCCGCGTGCTCCTTCTGTCAGAACAAGACCTTCACAACGGGCGGCGAGGGAGGCATGGTCACCACGGACAACGAGGACCTCGCGTGGAAGGCCCGTTCGTTCCGGGACCACGGTTACGATGTCAGGGAGCGGCTCAACCTCCTCGAGCTCGAGCAGAAGCTTCCCTACATACACAACATGGTGGGGTTCAACTACCGGATGACCGAGATGCAGTCCGCAATCGGGCTCGCGGAGCTCGAGCGCATGGATTCGTGGAACATGCCGATGCGCAGGAGAAACGGGAGGATCATAAAGGAGCGGCTCGATAAAAACCCGAAGATCATCTACACGCCCGTTGATACGCCGGAGAGGCGAAACGGGTGGTACGCCATGGCCTTCTCCCTCGACGTGGATTCCATGGACTGCGATATTCAGCAGTTCGTCGCGGCAGCCGCGGCCGAGGGAGCGCCGGTGTGGAAGGTTTTCTGGCCCCAGTGCCACACGGAGAGGGCCTTTACCGAAAAACGCGCCTTCGGGGAATCCGGATTTCCCTTTACCTCGAAGGAATACACGCAGCCGTCAAGTGTCGATTACGAAAGCGTGGAAGTGCCGAACGCGCTCTGGCACGAGACCCATACCTTTACCTGCTTCGGATTTCCCACCTCGACCGAGGAGGACATGCAGCAGATCGCGGACGCGGTCGAGAAGGTAATAGAGGCCTATTCGTAGCAGGCATCATCCCTTCCCGCCGGGGAATTTACGTGAGACGGGCGCATCCGCGGATAAAAAATTACCGGATAACAAGGAAAAATGAAGAGATCGGTGTTCATCTACACGATTCTGGTTTTTTCCCTGTGCGGCTTGAGCGTGGTTTTCGCGGGATCGGGAGGGAGGAGGACCGCGATCGATTTCATGGCCGTCATGTACAGCGAGGCCACTCCCGTTTTCTGGGAAGCCGTAATCGGGGCGTTTGAAGAGGAGCATCCGGATATACGAGTGGACCTCGACATGGTCCCCAAAAATGAAATATACCTTCAAACCACGAAACGTATTGCGGACCGGCGGGAGCCTGACATACTGAATACCGATGGTATACTCGTTCAGTACGCGGCCGAGGGCCTCCTGGAGCCCCTTGAGGGCTACATGGACGCCGGGTTCAGGGACCGGTTTCTGCCTTCCCTGCTCGCGTCGGGCATGTACGGCGGTTCGCTGCAGGCCCTACCCTTTCTCGCTTCTGTGAACGTTCTTGTCTATAACGAGGACATACTCGAGGAGGCCGGGGTTAAACCTCCCGCGAATGCCGAAGATTTCGTACAGGTCGCGATGGCCGTTACCGACCCTCCGGACCTCTACGGTTTCGGTATGCCCGTTACGATTTTAGACGGCTACGAGTCCATCACTCCCCTTCTCTGGGCCGCGGGCGGAAGCTGGATTGACGGGAACGGTAAATGTGTGCTCAACAGCACAGGGGGGATCGAGGCGCTCACGTTTGCGAGCGATCTGGTTCGGAAGCGCGGAGTCGTGTATCCGCGCTGGGACACTGAAACCGGCGAGCAGACCAGGGAGGCCATGATAGAGGGCAGGGTCGCCATGCTGATCGCAGACCATTTTTTTATGAAGAAGGCAGAGGCGGGAAATCCGGGCCTTCGGCTCGGTTCCGTTCCCATACCCGCGGGAAGGAAGCGGTACAGTCCCGCATCGGTTTATTCTCTCATGGTTTTTAAGAGTTCCGCGCACAAGCAGGAGGCGTTCGAATTCATTTCTTTCTGCTACCGGGACGAATGGTACGCACGCGCATGCCTGAACGAGCATTATCTGCCGGTGACGGGGTCGGTCTCAAACCTGTTAGGGGAAGATCCGGAGCTCGGAACCTTTATAAAGATGCTTCCGGACGCGCGTTTCTATCCGCTGCATTCGATGTGGACGCCCATGGTCATCGAGGCGGTCGGAGCGTGGCGGTCCGTAATCAGCGGAGAGAAGGAACCCAAACCGGCGCTCGACGAAGCGGTGCGCAGGATCAACACGGAGCTCATCAGGTAGCGGTACCGGCCGTGCGGAGTATTCTGTTTCTATCCGTCTTCAGGGATTGCATCCAAAAAAAAATGACTGTATACTTATTATACGTTATTTAAATATTAATTTTACAGGGGGGACAGTATGCCCGAGATTAATCTTATTTCAACAATAAAGGATTCGATGCTCGAGGGTTTTTTCCCGGAAGGCTGGGACCTGAAAAAGATAGACAGGTGTTGTGCCCTGAAGCCGAAGGACCTGTTAAAGTCCGAGCGATGGTGGAACAGGGAATTCACGCCCGTTGTCTGCGATTCGATACACGATTTCGAAACGTACATGGGCCATGAGATTGCACTGGAAATCAAGCGCGCAAAAGACGAGGGCCGCGAAATCGTGTTCATACTCCCTGTGGGGCCCATGGGTATGTACCGCTGGACCCTGCATTTCCTCTTCGAGTGGAACGTCGACTGTTCGCACGTACACTGTTTCAACATGGACGAGTGGAGTGACGGACAGGGAAACACCCTCCCTCCCTCGAATCCCGGATCGTTCCAGTCCGCCATGGAAAATGCCTTTTATAAGCCCCTTGGAAAGCTTACCGTTCCTTCGGGACAGCGTCACTTCGCGACAAAAACCGCCCTCCCGCACTTCGAAGAGCAGATCTTCGAGCTGAAGGACAAGGGGGTGAGGCTCGTTACCGTGTACGGAATCGGGCGGGCCTTTCACATCGCGTTCTGGGAACCCCACTTCGCGGCGGAATTCTCTTCGGAGGAGGAGTGGATGAAGCAGACCCACAGGGTCGCGGCAAAGCTTCACCCGCTCACCATAGAGCAGAACGCGATAACGAGCTTCAGGAGCCGTACCACGCTCGTATCGGCACGCGCGAACACGGTCGGGCCCGGACTTTTTTACAAGTCCGACTATATGATCGGCGGTGCAGACGGCGTGCTCGGGCGGGGTATGCTGTGGCAGGGGATGAGCCTGTGCGTCACGCTGAAGTACGGTCCGAACACCTGGGTCACGTCGAGCTATATACCGACGATTCCGGGAAAGCTTTTCTTCGTGAAGGAGCTCGCCGGCCCGCTGGAGCCGGACTTGAACTGAACCAGGTGCCGGAATTTACTTTTTATTGATTTTCTCCCCGATACTATCCGCGATTATGGCCTGAGAAATATTCCGCGGGTATAGTATACGACACCCTGCCGTATCCGAGGGCGGGGTCCCCGTACAGAAAGATACAGCGAGGATATGCAGGATGGATCGTTTTCATATCATTATGGTCGGGCATGTGGATCATGGAAAATCCACTCTGATCGGAAGGCTCCTCTTTGATACGGGGAGCCTTCCGTCGGGCACCATGGTTCAGCTAGAAAAGAGGTCCGGGGAGCTCGGCAGGGAGCCTGAGCTTGCGTTCGTTACCGATCAATTCCACGAGGAAAGGCTCCGTGGTGTAACGATCGACACGGCCCAGGCTTTTTTCCATAAAGGTGAAAGGGAGTATGTCCTTATCGACGCGCCCGGGCACGTGGAGTTCGTCAGGAACATGGTAACGGGTGCCACGCAGGCCGAGGGGGCCGTTCTTGTTGTCGATGTTCGCGAAGGGGTTCGGGAACAGTCCAGAAGGCACATGGTCATACTCCGTATGTTCGGAATAAAACGGGTCATCGTCATCGTGAACAAGATGGACCTGGCTGATTGGAGTGAAAAGGCTTTTAAAACCGCGTCAGAGGAGGCTTTGTCCTTCCTGTCGGAGATAGGCATCGAGCCCGTCTGCTGCATCCCCGTTTCGGCGCTCAGGGGAGACAACGTGGTTCACGGAACATCCCGCATGGGGTGGTATGGCGGCCCCGTTTTTCTCGAAGCGCTCGACGGGGTGGAATCCGAATCCGAAGCCGGGTTTCTGCCCTTTATCATGCCCGTACAGGATGTGTACTCCGTGGACTCGAAGCGGGTCGTGGTGGGAAAGGTCTGTTCAGGCGTCATTAATACCGGAGACACCGTGGAGGTGCGCCCCGGGGAGAGAGAAACCCTTATACGTACGATCGAAGTTTTTTCCGAAAACGGAAGAAAGAGCGGTTCAGCCGGGGAGGCGATCGGCATTACAACGGTGGAACCGGGCTTCGTCCGCAGGGGGCAGGTGCTCTGCGCGCGGGATCACGGTTTAACTGAAACGAGGAGGGTCGCGGCACGTCTGTTCTGGCTTTCGAAAGAGAAGCTGACCCCGGGACAGGAACTGTGCATGCGTCTCGCCACATGCGAGGTGCGCTGCGAGCGGATCAGGGTTATTTCGAGTATAGATTCCTCCACTCTCGAAACCGTACGGCGGGACACGGACACGCTTGAAAACCTCGATACCGCCGATGTTGTCATTAATACGGTCCAGCCGTTTATGGCCGCCCCTTTTAAAAAGGTCCCCGAGCTCGGCAGGTTCGTTTTGACTCAAAACGGACGGGTGTGCGCGGGCGGGACCGTATTAAATACCGAAACCCCGGATTCGGCAGGCGGATAATCCCGCGGGTCCTGACAGCCTTTATACTGAACAGAGGATTAAATGCTATGATTAAACGGCTTTTCGTTCTCGGAATCGACGGCGTGCCCTGTTCCCTCGTGGAACGGATGTCTGCCGCCGGCTATTTGGATAATCTCCGGGAGCTCTGCGAAAGAGGGTCGTACGGCCCCATGACCTCGGCTCTTCCTCCCGTGTCTTCAGTCGCGTGGACGACCTATTCCACGGGTGAAAATCCGGGCAGTCACGGGGTCTACGGGTTTTTGGACAGGAAGCCGAATCCTTTTTCCCTCTTTATCCCGCTCTCCTCCGATATACGGGCGCGGAGTTTGTGGAAACTGTTTTCCGAAAGAGAAAAACGTGTCATTGTCGTGAACGTGCCGCTGACCTATCCCCCTGAGGAGGTGAACGGCATCGTGGCGTCGGGCTTTCTCTGCCCCGATATGGACAAGCTCTGCTTTCCCGCGGAGTGGAATGAATTTTTCCGGTCGCGGGGATACGTCATAGACGTCGATGCGTGGAAGTGGAGGGAAGATCCCGGGGGTTTTTACAACGATCTCGTGCACGCTATGGAGAGAAGGTTCGAGATCGCGTTCGAGCTCATGGAGACGCAGTCCTGGGATTTTTTCCAGCTCCACGTCATGGAGACCGACCGGTTCCTGCATTTCTTCTGGGACGAGGTCGAGCGCGAGGATTTCGGCGGGGGAGCGCGGTTTTTCCGCCTCCTCGACGATTTTATCGGCCGGTTAAGGGAACGGCTGGCCCCCGGGGACGGGCTCGTGGTTCTGTCGGACCACGGCTTCTGCGGCACCAAAAAAAAGGTCGAGCTCAACCTGTGGCTCGAGCAGGAGGGACTGCTTCGATTCGATTCAAGGGAGAAGAGAGAGATCCGGTTTTTCCGGGAGGACACGGTCTGCTATTCCTTTATTCCCGGGAGAATTTATATTAATCTCGAGGGGCGGGAGGAACGCGGCAGCGTTCGTGGTTCGGATTATGAAAAAACGAGACGATCCATACGGGACAGGCTTCTGGATTTCAGGGACCCCGGTACAGGGGAGGTGGTTTTAGAGAACGTATTTTTCAATGAGGATATATACGAGGGTCCCGCGGCCGGGCAGGGACCCGATATGGTCGTTCTACCCCGCAGGGGATACGATCTGAAGGGCGGCCTCACGGGAGAGGTTATTGACGATGCCGTCATAGGCGGCATGCACACTTACGACGACGCTTTCATCTGTTCCGATTCGTTCGACGCGAGCATGGTCGGCTCGATACAGGATGTCAGGGGAGCGCTTCTCGGGTTATTTTGAAAGGCCGATGGAGATACGATGGATTATCTGACTGAGCTCGAAAACAGGACCGTTTATATCCTGCGCGAAGGATTCCATCTCTACAAGAAGACGGCCCTGCTCTGGTCCATAGGCAAGGATTCCACGACCCTGCTCTGGCTTGCAAGAAAGGCCTTTTTCGGCAAACTTCCCTTTCCCGTGCTTCACATCGATACGGGATGGAAGTTCGAGGAGATATACCGGTTCAGAGACGAGTGGGCGGACCGCTTAGGTGTGGACCTCATCGTTCACCGGAACGAGGACGCGATCAGGAAGGGCGTCGGCCCGGAACAGGGCCGGTTCGAATGCTGCAGCGCGCTGAAGACCGAGGCGCTGCGGGAAGTGCTGGGGAAATACGATTTCAGGGCGCTCTTTCTCGGAATAAGGCGGGACGAGCACGGGATACGGTCGAAGGAGCGGTACTTCTCGCCAAGGAACGGGTCTTTTGCGTGGGATTTCCAGAACCAGCCGCCCGAATTGTGGGACCTCTACCTGAACGAGGCGCGGGACGGAGAGCACCTGCGTATTCATCCCCTTCTCGGCTGGCGCGAGATCGACATCTGGCGCTATATAGAGCGCGAGCACATACCGGTCACGGACCTGTATTTCAGCAGGAACGGGAAACGGTACCGGAGCATAGGGTGCGAGCCGTGCTGTGAGCCGGTCCCTTCGCAGGCGGACACGACCGCCGGAATCATTGAGGAGCTCGAACAAACCAGGGTATCCGAGCGGTCGGGCAGGGCGCAGGACAAGGAATCCGCCTACATGATGCAGAAACTCAGGTCCCTCGGTTATATGTAGGAAAGCCAACCGGTCGGAAGCGGAAAGAGAGAGCAGTGTGAAGAACAGAATTTACATAGAATCTATGGGATGCGAGAGGCGGGCGCTCGACGCAGCCCTGTTCAGGGATTATTTCACTGAAAACGGATTCAGGGTCGTGGGGAGGCCCCGCAAGGGGGATTGGATACTTTTTATTACCTGCGCCTTTCGAAAGATAAACGAGGATATCGCGGTCGACAGGATCGAAGAGCTGAAGCGCTTCGGGGCCAGACTCATCGTGGGCGGGTGCCTGAAGAATATCAACCCCGAGAGGCTCGCCCGTCACTTTTCGGGACCGTCGTTCGCTACCATGGACAATAAGTCGATCGGGGAAATATTTCCGGATTTTTCCGTTAAACTGGAAGATCTGCCCGACGCGAACAGGGGACGGCACAGAAGCACCAGCATCCTGAAAAGATATCTCTTCACGCTGCGGTTGGATTTCTCCTTTTTAAAGCGGGTCGGTGTTTTTCTCAGGAGGGTTATAGGTAGGTATTACTACATAAGAATCAGCTCGGGCTGCGTGGAGCGGCACTGCACCTACTGCGTTATATGGCGCGCCGTGGGAAAGCTGACCAGCAAGCCCCTGGAAACGTGCGTCCGGGAAATGGAAAACGGGGTGAGGCGCGGATACAGGAACATCGTTTTAATCGCGGATAACACCGGGGCGTACGGACTGGACAGGGGGTTGGCTTTTCCCGACCTGATCCACGCACTTCAGGGAGTCGAGGGTAAGTATAGAATCATGATAGAGGAATTTCACCCGTACTGGCTTATACGGTACGCGCACGGGCTGGCGGAGGAGATCAGGAAGGGCAGAATAAAATCGCTCGATTGCACGGTCCAGTCCGGGAGTAACCGGGTCCTGAAACTCATGAACAGGGGACATACAAAGGAAGATTTGAGGAAAGCCCTGATCGAGATACGGGAGGCATGTCCGGAGCTCAGGATGAGGACCGACATTCTCGTGGGTTTTCCCTCCGAGACCGAAGAGGAGTTCGAGGAAACCCTCCGGTTCGTTCGCGAGCTCGATGTTGAGCTGGTTTTAATATACGGGTACAGCAGGAATCCCTATTTGAAGGAATCGTTCACTGAATTGGAGATAAGGCAGGATATCATAGAGAATAGGATAGAAAGGGCGGTGAAGTTTTTTCGCAGGTACGGGATCGCATGCTCCACGGCGTAATCAAGTATCAGCTCCATGCAGGATCCCGGCACTTTAAAAACCCTCATCATACAGGGCGTACCACATGCAGAAAAAAATAACAGTACTCGGTGCCGGCCCCACGGGTCTCGCGGCGGGCCTGGATTTGCTTCAGCGCGGGTTGAACGTGCGGATTATCGAAGCGGAGGATAATATCGGCGGGCTCTGCGCGAGCGTACGGTTCGGAGATTACATTTTCGATTACGGCGGGCACCGTATTTACGACGAAGATGAATCGGTTATTCGAATGATCGAGGAGCTCGCAGGTGAAGCGCTCACCATCAGGGAGCGCAAGAGCAGTATTTTTATCAACGGCAGGTTCATCGCGTACCCTCTCAGGTTTACGAACCTTTTAAGAAACATGAACGGTTTTACGGTCATGGCCGCGGTGGCCGATTACCTGTTCCAGACGGTGAAAAACACGATAGTACGTACCGGGGAGAAGAACCTGAAGGACTGGACGGTCAACCGGTTCGGCCGCGTTCTCTTCAACATATATTTTAAGCCCTATACCGAAAAGTTCTGGGGCCTTCCCATTGAAGAGATATCCATCGAATGGGCCTCCAAGCGCATCACGCTCATGGGTTTCTGGGACGTTGTTTCCCGTTTACTCACCAGGCGTAAGTCGGTACCGAAGACCTATATTACCCGGTACTACTATCCCGACGGCGGAATCGGACGGATTTTCGAGAACATGGCCGCCCGGTTTACGGACGGGGGTGGGGAAATAATTCGCTCCGCCAGGGTCACGGGAGTCGAAACGGACGACGGGCGCGTTCGCACGGTCGTTTATTCCAGGAACGGGGAAGAAACCCGTCTGGAAACGGACTATGTGGTTTCAACGATACCCATTCCTGAGCTCATGCGTGCTTTTACCCCACTCCCGGAGGAGCGCTGTCTCGATATCGCCGGTCGCCTCAAATACCGGTCGCTCATCTTCGTGTTTCTCACGGTGAACGCTGAAAAAATCACGGACAACAACTGGATCTATTTCCCGGAAAAGAAGTACCTCTTCAGCAGGATAATCGAGCCGAAGAACTGGAGCGCTTCCATGGCCCCGGAGGACAGCACCTCCCTGTGTGTCGAAGTCACGTGTGAATCCGGTGACGAGATATGGAGAGCCGATGATGAATCGATTAGGGAACAGGTGGCCGGGGGACTGGAGGAGGCGGGTTTTCTCACGATATCGGATATAACCGGCTGTTTCGTTGTACGGTGGAGGTATGCATACCCCGTATATACCGGTACGTACAAGGAGGATATACGGGAGCTGAAAGACTTTATTTCACGATTTGGAAATTTCAAGACCTGTGGCAGGCAGGGCCTCTTTCATTACGACAATTCCCTCGAGGCGGTGCTGGCCGGCTTGAAGGCGGGCGGGGAAGCGTCCGAATATCTCGGTGGCGGAACGCCGGTCAGTACAGGGGACCCGGTATGAAGAGGAGCATCATCGGGGAGCTGAACGCACTCACCGTTATCACCAATTTCTTTCTGGCGGTTGCGGCGGTGTACGGGCTTCACGCTGTGAGCGGCGGGGCCGTGTTTCTATCCCGACTGTATACCTGCGGGATTTTCTCCGTATTCTGGATTCTCTTTTCGCTTGCGTTCTGGCCCTGGATGAAGTTCTCCTTCCCGAGGGGATCGAATCGGGAAAGGTTATGGATTACTGCTGCGGTACCTGCGGTTCTGCTGCTGGCGAGCCTCTGGGCGGGCCAGGACACCCTTCCCGGAGATTACAGCACACACAAGGAGTTCGCACTGCAGCTCCTGAACGGGCAGGTCAGGGGGCACTTCTTTTACCGGGACGCGCTCGGCTTCTACCCTCCGCTTACCCATGCCGTCATGGCAACGGTCGCTCAGTTCACCATGCTGAGCATGCATCACACCATGTGTCTCGTATCCTTATTCACGGCGTTCATGGTTCCGCTCTTTACATACCGGCTTGCCCGATCACTGGGACTATCTCTTTTCTCAAGCCTTTTTTTTACAGGTCTTATCAGTTTATATGGAGGATGTTTTATTTTTTCCTGGAGGATGTTTCACCTGTACCTTCCGTCGATCCAACTCTTTATTACCTCTGTTGCCAGAAACATGAGTCTGCTTCTCTTTATCATCTTTTTGAATGTATGCGTGCGGGATATAACCGAAAGCCCCGGTTTTTTACGGTCCCTGCACGCGGGTTTGCTCATAGGCCTCATGGGTCTGACCCACCCGCAGGGTTTCATCATGGGCGTATTGTTTCAAATCATTACGTCGCTCTTTTCATTGAAACAGGCGCAAAAGAAGCAGGTGCTCCTGTTTGGGTCGCTCTCACTTATCGTCGGCTCAGTCATAACCGCGCTTAGTTCCGTACCGACACTGATCGCCCTGATACGTTCCGGAGGCCTGATACAGGATGCCGGTATTATGATGGACGAGATATGGCCCGCGAGTATCTGGCTTTATGGAGTGCTCCCGCTGCTTGCGGTATGCGTGCTGCTCAATAAGGGTTCATGGAAACGGTGGATGGTTCCCGCGCTCCTCACGATGGCTGCTCCGCCCGTTATCAGGATTGTGTCGGGGCTTTTTATATCCACTGACAGGTGGTATGTACTGCGTATTCACCGGTTCGGCCCCTACCTGTTCATCTTTCTCGCCCTCTTTGCCGCTGCCGGATCGTCGGTGCTTATTGATAAAATAAAACGGATACGGTACCTGGTAACGGCCGTCATGATATGCATCGTTCTGGTCGGTTTCTGGACATCATACAGGTATATAAACAGATGGCGTAAAATAATCGTTATCGAGGTGGTGAAAGATATCAGACACGGACGGCTCTATCCTCATATGAATGTGGAAAGACTCCGTTTGCACATACCGGATACACGCGGGGTACTCATGGTTCAACCCGATATTGCGAGGATCGTGGCATTTGAAACGGGAATCGATGTTCCTTACGTGGAGAACCCGAGGATTTTTACTAAAGACTTTTTCGAACGGACTATTACGCAGGATCGCCGCCTGCAGCTCGTTGAGGATTTCTACGAGGGACTGCAGGAAGACACCTTGAGGCTCGAGATCCTGAAAACCTTCGACTCGAATGCTTTTCTTTCACGGTATCCGGGACTCCACAAGCTCCATCCGGGTCTGAGGAAAGCCCATTCCGTCAGGATAAAGGAGAGGAAATACCACCTGTACGTCTGCGATCAGCTGAAATAGCCCAGGTCCCTCAGTCTCTTCTTGACAAGCTCTGATTCCGAATCAGTATAGACGTCTCCGGTTTCCCGTTCGTCCATAGGGGTGCCGTCCTCTTCCTTACGGAACGAGGGCTTTCTCGAAGCGGAAAACCCGTTTTCATAGAGGTCTACGATCACCCTTCCGTCCATATCGGGGTCGATCGGGATTCCGAGATGGAAGAGCAGGGTGGGTACGACGTCCATTATGGAGGCGCCGGATATTTCCCGGTTTTTTCTTATACCCGGACCCCGCGCCATGAATATACCCTCCATCCGGTGGCTGCTCATGGACCCGAAACACCGCTCCAAAAACTTGTTCGACAGAAACGCCGATGTTCCGAGCCCGGTGTACCTGTAGCTGCGTGGTTCGACGATTAAATCGGCCCCTTCCCCCGCACAGGGACCGAGGTAGTACCCGGATGCCGGCAGTACCCGGTTGAACAGTGTGCCGTCTCCGTCTTTTAATTTGACGAGCTTTGACGAAATCTCTTGCCTGAGCCCTGCGTAATCGTTTTTCCCATCAGGTCCGGACGTTCCCTTCCTCCGGTTTAAAAATATCTGTCCGACCTGTCCCCAGGAGTACGCCCTCGTTTTTTCCCAGTCCACGTCCTTCCATGACAGGAAGTACCTGTTTATGATACGGTCCCTCCTCTCATAGGATACACCTGCCTTGGAAAATCCCAGCCGCAGGAGCAGCTTGTAGATATTGACGGGCGTAATTCCCGAATCGAAGAGGAATTTTCTGATCCGAACGAGCGGGTCTTTTTTCAGGACCAGGTACCCCTCCCTCAGGAGCCACACGTTGAGAAGAATCCACTTGTGAAGGGGGCCCATGCCGTGGTCGGACATGACGATGATGAGCGTTTCGCCATCGCAGAATTTTTCCACGATACGGCCGATCTCCCTGTCCACCTGTATGAAGTAATCTTTTATCAGGTGACCGTCTTCCCGTGCTTCCTTCGGGTCGTAGAGGGGATGATTTTCGTCTATAAGGTGATAGAGGTCGTGCTGGATTTTATCAGTTCCCCCGATAACGAGCATGGCGAGGTCGGTGGGCCTGTTCTGAAAGAGGTGATGGACTGCCCGGGCCTTGATGCGCAGGTCCCCGATAAGCTCATCGTAGATCATGCGGGCATTTCCCTTTCTGTACGCCCCGCGGGGATGAATGGTATAGCTGCCCACCTCTTTCAGCAGCTCCTCCTGAAGCGCCTCGGGATAGGTGTACCGTACCTTGCGGGCGGCCCTGCCCCTGGGGGTCATTATTCCCGTAATCATGTATCCGTCCACGGGACCCGGGGGGTAGGTCATGGGAACATTGATGAGTCCCGTGGAGATACCGTGTCTGTTCAGGATGTGATAAAAGTCCTCGACCTTCCTGGTGAGGCGGCTGTTCGGCCTGGATGTGTGCAACCTTTTATCTTCATAGAGGAAATCGTATATACCGTGTTTTCCGGGATTCTTTCCCGTAAGGAAGGACGACCACGCGGGCGCGGTAATGGGGGGGAATACGGTCTTTAATCTTCCCCTGCAGCCGTTTTGGACGAGGCCGTTCAGAAAGGGAAGGCTGGAGTCCTCGATCCACGGCCGGATAAGATCAAAGTCGGCCCCGTCGAGCCCGATGATCAGGCATCTCATTGCTTTTCCTTACAATACTACATGTACCCCAATTCTCTCAGCCTTTTCCGCATCTTCAGCTCTTCCGTATCTGAGTATGCGGAACGGCCGTTTTCCCGAGGTGTCCCGTCCCGAGGTGCGTCCGGAGGAACCCGCATCTTAAATTCGGCGTTTTGAAAATATTCGGACTCGAACGCGTTTTTAAGCACCTCGCCGTCCATGTCCCCGGGCGGTTTAATTCCGAATAAAAAGAGTATAGTGGGCGCCAGGTCGATAATGTGTGCTGATGTAATTTTATGGTTTATCCGGAATACTCCAGGTGCGGTCATGATCAGTATGCCCTTCATCCGGTGATGACCACTCGATCCGTATGCGGGTTCGAGTATTCTACTCGAGGGAAAATCGGCGAGACCGAAGGGCTTGCAACGCATGTCGCGGGTCAGGAAAAAGAGGTCCGGGGCCCCTTTTTCATACCGTCCGGCGTAGAGCTCCTCTCTCTTCATAACCTTTTCGACGATTCGATCCCCGTCGGTGTCCCGGATGCTTTTAAGATCTTCCTCCAGCGATCGAAGCACGGCTTCATACTCATCCCCGGGAGATACGATGCCTTCCGGTTCCCTTCCGCTGAGGTTGATATAGATCTGTCCGAAATTCCCCATGGAGTAAGCCCTGGTCCTCGACCAATCCACGTCTCGAAGCGAGAGAAATACCCGTTCCTGGAACCGGTGCCTCTTTCCCATACCCGCCTGAACGGCCCTCTTTCCCAGGCCGGCTGTTATTATCATCTTCGCGGTCCGTGTATAATTGATGCCGCTTTTAAAGAGAAGGTGCTTGGCCCGGGATTTCAGGTTCTTCTTAAGCATGAGATATCCCCTTTGCATGAGCCAGGTGTTTACATGGAAGAACCGCTCGATCTTTCCGAAACCGTGGTCCGAAAGGACAAGCACGGCGGTGTTCGGGTCCAGGTCCCGGAGCAGCTCCGACAGCGCGGAATCCACTTTTTTAAAGTAGTCAAGGAGCACGTCTCCGTAGTTATTCCGCTCGTCAGGATCGTGAAGAGGGTGGGTTTTATCATGCAGGTGCCAGAACTCATGCTGCATCCTGTCCGTGCCGTAGAAATGTATGAAAAAGAAATCCCACGGTTTTTCGCGCATCAGGTACCGTGCCGCGTCTTTCCGGTTTTTAAGTATTTTGTATTGCTCTTCAAGGAAGCGGGCCATGTTCCTGCCGTTGTACGTTTCGTCGTGATGCAGATGATAGCCCCCGGGTCGTGCTTCGAGCTCGGCCTGCAGGGACGCGGGATAGGTGTAACACTCTGCGTCCCGGCTCGTCATGAAACCGGTGACGAGGAAGCCGTTTACACGGACCGGAGGGTAGGTGAAGGGAACATTCACGATGCCGACGCGTAGTCCCGACCTCCCCAGGATGTCCCAGAATATATCTTCACGTATGTCGTTGAAGCTGTTCAGCCGCTGGCCGTATCCGCCGTTCTCCCTTCTGAAAAAATCGAATACGGGGTGGTTGCCCGGCCTCTTGCCCGTCATGAACGAGGTCCACGCGGTCGCGGTCAGCGGAGGGTGGGTGGATTCCAGTTCGCCCCACGTACCCGCCTGAATGAGCCTGCCCAGACAGGGGAGATGCCCATCCCGGGCCCAGGGGAGTATAAGGTCGAACGTGGCCCCGTCCAATCCTACAGCGAAAACTTTGGATGCTTTTTCCATGGGGATTCACTAAACTTCACTTTCATTGTATTCAGGGGAAGATCAGTCAAGAGACGAAGGCTCCGTGAAACGGTCCTTTTTCGTCTACATTATTATTTACCCCAGAGGAGTAATTTATAGAAAATATTTATAAAACAAAAAATAATTTATATAATTTTCATATCTTCGAGATAAAGGGGTATCTTTCCCGGTCGTTTTCGGACAAGCCATAGGGTGTGGCGATGAAGAGAATACTTCCGTACACGGCAAACCCCTCCACAATTCTTCAGAAAAAATGATAAAAAGATTTTTACATAAGCCGCGATTTCTGCTTGCAAATAATATTAAATGGGGTAAATTTATTGTGAATCACCACCATTATAAATGAAATTCCTCCATTTTCAAGGGAGAGTGAGTCAATGATTAAAAAAACGATAATAACCCTGCTTGTCCTTGCACTGCCTCTCTTTCTGCTCTTCGTTCCCATGGCCTGCGATACCGGAGGCGGTGGGGGTGGCGGAGATGACGGTGACGGGGTCGAGACCACGTATACCCTGAGCGGGGTCGTTACCTACACGGATACCCTTCCGGATGGTGCGGCTATCTACGTTGTCGCGGTCAGGCAGTCCCGCCAGGTACAGAGCTGGGTATTATCGGGAGAGCGGAGCGATCCCATCACGACCACGCCGTCAGGGGCGTTCAGCTTCGATCTCGAAGGAGGCGATTATTACCTGCTCACCTACCTGGACGAGGACGACGACGGTTTTCTTAACAGCGGTGAGGTGTACCAGATCTATGACGGAAAAGAGGAAGGTGAAAACCCCACGCAGATAAACCTGAACGAAGACATAACGAACATCATCATCGATTTCACCGAAAACTTTCTCTTTTCAAGCAATGTGGCGACGCCGCAATTCGACCCCTCGGCAGGCACCTACGAGGAGGACATAGAGGTTACGATCACGTGCGAGACCGACGACGCCGTGATTTATTACACCACGGACGGGCTCCAGCCGGATGAAACGGCAACCGTTTTCGAGGCCCTTCTCCCCATCCCCATTGCAGGCGACGGTACGACCATGACGATCATGGCGATTGCAGTAAAGGACCGGATGTCTCCGAGCGAGGTGGCGACCGCCGAATACGTCATCGACTACAATCGGGTCTCCACGCCCCAGTTCGATCCGGTTCCGGGTACGTACAGCGAGGACATCGACGTTACGATATCCTGTATGACCGAGGACGCGACCATCTACTACACCACGGACGGTACGGATCCGGATATCACATCCCCGGTTTACGAAGGCGAGCTTATCTCCATCGAGGGCGACGGCACCGAGATGACGATAAAGGCCTTTGGAGTGTACGGCGACCTGAACGACAGCACGGTCGCGGTCGGTGATTACGTCATCCAGTACGTGGGCGAAATACTGGTGGAGGACAGCGAAACCACTGAGTACGAATCGGGCGGTAACTTTGATTTCGGCGACGTGTACGGCTCCTCCCAGATGACGTTCACCATTTACAATATGGGTGACGGTGATCTCAACCTTCTCGGCGATCCCTATATCGAGATTACGGACACGGAACATATCGACGTTATAGAGCAGCCGGACAGCCCGATCCAACCGTCGGGGAGCACGACCTTCACCATAGAGTTCCAATCGGACGGCTCAGGCACGAGTGTTTTGCAGATCCTCTTCCTCCCGAACGACGACCCGGACGAGGGGGATTTCTACCTGACGCTGACTGGTCGAGCCATGTCTGATTAAGTGAAGTGTTTTATTTAGTGAGTATTTCGGTGCGCGCATGCGACGGTCCGAAAAAACGATCGTCGATAAATATCGCACGGGAATCATCCCGGGATCACCATTATCAACGGTAGTTTCTGGAATAAAGGTACAGTACACGAGGCGAGGAAACGCCGTTGATGATCCCTACTTTAAACACTTATTTCCTGCTTCAGTCGATATATTTCGGATTCCTACTCTATTCCCAATGACGCCTTATTTCTCCCTCGCATGTGAAAAAACCGTTTATCCATATATACGGCCGCGGTTCAATGGACCAATGATATTTACATTTCGCCGAACTCATTTAAAAGGGATGTGCGGACTTCGTACGATTTCATCGACGGAGAGCGGGTTTTTCATTATTTTATAGCTCTGTAAAACCAGTAACATGATACCGGAGGGTATGGATGGAGTACAAGGTCAGGGATATTGGGCTAGCCGAAGAGGGTCGAAAGAAGATAGAGTGGGCCGAGTCGAGGATGCCCGTTCTCATGCGGCTGCGCGAGGAATACGGAAAGACGAAACCGCTTAAGGGGCAGAGGGTCGCGGGGTGTCTCCACGTGACAAAGGAAACTGCGGTTCTTGTCCAGACCCTCATGGCCGCGGGCGCCGAGGTCGCGTGGTCCGGGTGCAATCCTCTTTCCACCAAGGATGAGATTGCCGCGGCAATCGCCGAGGCGGGTGCGCCCATCTTCGCCTGGCACGGGATGTCAGTCGAGGAGTTCTACTGGGCCATAGACAAAACCATAGACATGAAGCCGACGCTCACGCTCGATGACGGCGCCGACCTCATCAACACCATACATCAGAAACATCAGTACCTGGCAAAAACCGTTATCGCGGGAACCGAAGAAACAACCACGGGCGTACACAGGCTGAGGGCCATGGAAAAAGCGGGAGCGCTCCTCTATCCGGTCATAGCCGTGAACGACACGGAGACGAAGTGGGATTTCGACAACGTGTACGGCACCGGGCAGTCGTCGCTGGACGGAATACTGAGGGCGACGAACATACTCCTGGCGGGCAAGAAATTCGTCGTGGCGGGTTACGGGCACTGCAGCAGGGGCTGTGCCATGCGGGCGGCGGGCATGGGCGCGCATGTCATCGTTACCGAGGTCAAGCACACACAGGCGCTGAAGGCCGTTCTGGACGGGTTCGAGGTCATGCCCATGGACGAGGCCGCCCCGATAGGCGACGTTTTCATTACGGCCACGGGCATGAAGGACGTCATTGTGGAACGCCATTTCAAGAACATGAAGAACGGGGCCATTGTGTGCAACACGGGCCACTACGACTGCGAGGTAAACCTCGTCGACCTCAAGTCCCTGTCAAAATCGGTTCGAACGGTCAGGGAGAACAACGAGGAGTATACCCTGCCCAACGGGAACAGAGTCTTCGTACTCGCCCAGGGAAGGCTCGTGAATCTCGCGGCGGCGGAGGGGCATCCTTCCGAGGTGATGGACATGAGCTTTGCCAACCAGTTCCTGTCGCTCATACGGTGCGCGAAGGAAGGGAAGAAGCTCGAGGTCCGGGTCCACGACATTCCCGAGGAACAGGACCAGGAGCTCGCCGCCATGAAGCTTGAAACAATGGGGATCAGCATCGATACGCTTACCGAGGAACAGATAAAATACCGCGACGATTACACCGCGGGCACATAGCAGTGAGTCGGGAACGACGTTTGTTTTTTCCGGTTTTTTCCATCCCGGTGCTGAAAAAAAGCTAAAAACAGGTAAAATGGCGCCGGACGGACCGTACGGCGCGAGTGGAGAGTGGTTTGTTTCTCAAAAGCCTGGACATACATGGTTTCAAGACATTCGCACAGAAGACGGGTCTGACTTTCAAGCCGGGCGTGACCGCCATTGTGGGGCCGAACGGATGCGGCAAGAGCAATATCGTCGACGCCATACGCTGGGTCCTGGGCGAGGCGAACGCCCGTTCGCTCCGCGGAGAAGTCATGGAAGACGTGATATTCTCCGGAAGTGAAGAGATGAAGCCTTTGGGCATGGCCGAGGTCTCCCTCACCATTGTAAACGACGACAACCTGCTTCCCATCGAGTATTCCGAGGTTTCAATCAAGCGGCGTTTATACCGGTCGGGCGAAAGTGAGTTTTTTATTAATAAAAACCGCGTACGGCTCAGGGACATTCAGGAGCTGTTCGCCGATACGGGAATCGGAAAGTCGGCTTATTCGGTCATGGAACAGGGGAATATAGACCAGATACTCTCCACAAAGCCCGAGGACAGAATGCGCGTTTTCGAGGAAGCCGCGGGCATAACGCGGTACAAGATGCGCATACGCGATACCTACCGGAAACTTTCCGCGGCCGAGGAGAACCTCGTACGGCTCGATCTGGTCATAGGAGAGGTCGAGAAGGAGTACAGGAACATAGAAAAACAGGCGGAAACGGCTCGGTTATACAAGGAATTGAAGAAAGAGGACGTGGACCTCGAAACCCTCCACAATTTCTACAGGGTCAGGGGACTGAAGGAACAGGTCTCGGCAAACGATGCAAAAATCGCTGAAAACAGAAAAAAACGAGATGCACTGGCAGGGGAATCGGAGGAGCTGAACAAGCTCTTATCTGAAGATGTGGACAGGGTCAAGGTGCTGGAAAAGGAAATATTCGATTTCAGGAGTGAGATTTACAGGAAAGAGGCCGAGATTGAAATGCTGGCCTCCAAAACGAGCCATATAAATGAGCGTGTCCGTGAAACGGAACGGGAAATTGAAAAACACAAGAGGACAATAGTCGAATCCGAGAAAAACCGCGACCATATCAGGAAACGCGTCGACGGGATAAAAACCGAATCCGGCCGGCTCGAGGGTCTCATATCCTCACAGGAGGAAAAACTTCGGGGGTACACGCGTGAGATAGAACTCATCGATACCTATATCGATAAGAATACGGCGCTTATTAGAAAGAACAGCGCGCGGGTCGAGGAAATCGGAACCTCCGTGGCATCACACAGACAGGAGCTCAGGGACGTGATCGACCGTCTGCTCACGGAAATCGATTCCATCAAAGCCCGGTACGGCGGCAGCGAGACAAAGAAACGGAAACTCATTCAGCGAATACACGAAGAAATCGAACGTATGGGAAACAGCCTCAAACACCACACGGCACGGCTCAGGGATTTCGGGTTTTCATCGTCAGACTCGCGAACGGCCGAAGTGATCGAGGAGATGTCGGGAGCCATAGACAAGCTCAGGGATAAGCTCGGGGGGTTGAGAGGAGATATCGATACCGTCCTCGATATTCAGGAGGAGCTGAGCAGGGTGCTTTTCGGAAGGGAGAGCCTGCATTCGAAGAAGGAAGAGATAGAGAATGCCATTGCCCTCCTGGAAGAGGAAGCCGGAGTCCTGGAACGGGAAAATAAAAAGCTGAACGAGGAGACGAGAAAGAACAGGGTGAAGAAAAACAATTTCGAGGACCTCATGAGCTCGCTCAGGCCGGATATCGCGAGGAACAGGGAGCGCGGGAAACACATGGTTTTCGAAATCGAGAGGCTCGGAAAGGAACTGGAGAGGAACGAGGATCACCTCGAGGATGTGCGGTTCGAGATAACGAGCCTCGAGGACCGGAAGAATTCGTTCCTGCAGGATATCAGTAAGCTCGAAGCGGCTCATGGAGAGGCTGAGGGCCGGAAAGCGGAGCTGAACGGGAAGACCCGGGACCAGAACCGCCTCATCGACGACATAGTGAATAAAATACGGGTTAACGAAGCAAAACTGGAAGGACTGAAAAAGAAACTCTCCGGTCACGAGGAGACGATTGAAGGAATCAGGATAAAGAATGCCGAGCTGACTTCCAGAATCGAAACGATTTACGAGCATTTCAGGGACCGGTACTCCCTGTCGCTGGAGAACTTTAAACCCGGAAAAGAAGCGGGGCCCGAAGAGACGGCCGAACGGAGAAACACGATTAAAAACCGCATCCAGGAACTGGGTCAGGTCAACCTCATCGCCATAGAGGAATTTCAGGAAATCAAAAAGCGGTACGATTTCTTAACGGCCCAGAGGGAAGACCTGCTGAAGGCTAAAGACGACTTAAAGTCAATGGTATCGGATACCCTGATCACCTCAAAGGAGGTTTTCAACGAGTGCTTCGCCAGTGTGAAGGAAAACTTCAGGAGCATATTCAGGAGGCTGTTCGACGGCGGCACCACCGACCTCTATTTGACGAACGAGTCGAATATCTTTGACGCGGGTGTCGAGATAACGGCCTGTCCGCCCGGTAAATCACCGAAACGAAAGTCCCTCCTGTCGGGCGGGGAAAAGTGCCTTACCGCGGCCGCGCTTCTCTTTTCCATTTTCATGGTGAGGCCGAGTCCCTTCTGCATGCTCGACGAGGTTGATCACGACCTCGACGAGGAGAACGTGATTCGATTTCTCAAACTGCTGAAGGAGTTCACGGACACCACCCAGTTCATTATAATTACACACAACAGGAGAACCATCGAGTTTGCGGATATCATCTACGGCGTGACTTCCGAGCAGGCCGGGATTTCAAAGGTCGTATCACTCGAGATGACGGCAGATGCGGTTAAGTGATATCGTTCAGGCAGTGCATGACAATATGAGGCTTGTCCTCATAGGCGGTTTAGCGGCGCTTGTTTTCGCGGTCGCGCTGGGGCTCATGCTCGGGCTTTCCCGGAGAATACCGGCGGAACGGACCGATATGGAAGAGCTCCTTCACGGATACGGGCCGCACACGGGTTCGGATGAACCAAACCTCCTTATGCCGCCGCCCGCCGTGCCTCCCGAGGCGGGGCCCGGCAGCCGGTACCGTTTCACCCTGGACGATACGACACCGATCGAGGAGCTGGATACGGTCCCAATCGCCGTTTCGGAGCTGCTGGCCAATCGAAAACAGGGCCTCGAAGCGGATTTCAAACCTTTTGTCTACCTTGGTGAAGAACTCGATGTACTCTGGACCGTTGAAGAGATCGTCGAACCCTGAGGAAATCACACTATGAGGACGTTACCGGCGGTTGTTCTTTTTTTAACCTGCGTATTCATGGTGTTTCCTTCTATCCCGGCGCTCTCCGGCCCGGATACTTCCGGTTTTCGCTTCTCGGGAGAGGAAGACGGGTATGCTGTTCAGGTGAAGACCGGAGAGCCCTTTACCGTTGTGCTCGAGGGTGAAGCCTGGTATTTGAACAGGTATGACAGAAATATCCTCTCCTTCGAGTCGAGGACCGCGGAGCGAACGTCGACCTCCTTTATTATCAGACCGAAGAAGATGGGTGAAGGATTCCTTCTCTTCAGCAGGCTCTTTCAGAATATTCGCGTTTCGGTTGCGGTGTACGGACCGGACTTCATACCTGAGCAGGAGCGGGGGGCGATGTCCGCAGATGAAGAAACCGTTGTGGAGGAAACCGGGCCCGATACTGAAATCCCACCCGTGACAGGGGAGGAGGACAGGACCGATACGACCCGGGAGGCCGCCGCTGTGGCAGTGGAACCTGCCGCGGAATCCAAAGCAGCGGCGGTAGCCGCGGCGGCAGCGGAAGAAGAGGAGGCACGAAAGGCCGCTCCGGCTCCGAAAAAGGAAAAGACGAAGAAGAAACCTGACGGGCTTTTTTACCTAGACGACGATGGCAAGCGCGTCAGTGTGGCGGCGGGAAATGAGGACGAGCTCTACAAGAGGGGACTCAAGCTCTACAGGAACGGGAAAAAGGACCTCGCCGCGACCGTGCTCGAGCGGTATACGGACTCGTGTAAGAAATGCAGGTACCTGAACGAGGCGCTGCTCCTGCGCGCGGATAGTGCGGTGAGTGCGGGCAAGCGGGAAGAAGCGCTTACCCTGCTTGAAAGAGTCGAATCAGGAGAGCCGCCATTCGCAGGGCAGGCACTTATTAAGAAGGCCGAGATACTCTACGAGGCCGGTCGAATCAAGGAGGCCGGAGAGGCGTACCGAAGAGCGTATGAGACGAGCGATCACGATACCGGAATGCTCGAAAAGATGGGCGACATTCAGTACATGCTCGAGGACTACAAGGAAGCCCTCGAGATATATGAAGAGGGGATAGAAAAGGGACTGCAGAATGACCGGGTCATATTCAGGGTAGCGACCTTTTACGACAGGCCCGGTGTCCTGCGCAATATTGAACGGGCTTATCATTATTACAAGATAATCACGGAACGTTACACGTCGTCGGTACACTACGACGAAGCCGCGCGTCGCGTACGATTTTTCGAAAAGAATTTTTTTAATTATAAATAGGTTTATAAATATTCAATCAAGGTATTTCAAAACCGGCACGCGTAACGCTGTCCTGGATCGCGGGCCGGGCATGAAGACGTTTTATGAAATCTCAAGGGAGTAGGAGATAAGACGTGCTCGATACGTTAAGCGGCAGGCTGACTGAAGTCCTGAAAAAGGTTCGAGGCTGGGGAAGCCTGACCGAGTCCAATATAAGGGAGGTGCTGCGGGACATCAAGCTCGCCCTTCTCGAAGCAGACGTCAACTACAAGGTCGTCAAGGCGTTTATGGACGGCGCGACAGCCGAGGCACTGGGTGAGAAAGTACTGAAGAGTCTCAAGCCCGCCCAGCAGTTTTCGAAAATCGTGCATGATTACCTCGTTGAGGTTCTCGGGGGAGAAAACCGTGAGCTCTCGACGAAACACGGGCTCTCGATTTACATGCTGTGCGGACTGCAGGGGTCCGGAAAGACCACGACCGCGGTCAAGCTCGCGGATTTTGTCATGAAAAACAAGGACAAGAAACCGCTACTCGTAGCGGCGGATGTATACAGGCCCGCGGCGGTTCAGCAGCTGGAAATGCTGGCCGGTAAAAGCGGGTTTCCGGTTTTCACGGGAGACGGCAAATCCCCGGTAAATATTTGCATGGAAGGGCTTAAGTACGCACGGAGCGAGAGTTTCGGAGCGGTCATCATCGATACGGCGGGACGGCTCGAGATAGACGGGGAGATGATGGATGAGCTCGTCCGCATCAGGGACGGGCTTCGGCCGCATGAAATCCTGCTCGTCGCGGACGCAGCCACGGGCCAGGCCGCGGTAAACGTGGCACAGGGTTTCGACGACTCGCTCGGCCTGACCGGAATCATACTTACACGCATGGATTCGGATGCACGGGGCGGTGCCGCGCTCTCTATGGCCCATATTACGGGAAAGCATATCAAGTTCATCGGTACAGGGGAAAAGGTCGAGGACTTCGAAAAGTTTCATCCTGACCGGATAGCGGGCAGAATCCTGAATATGGGTGATGTCGTCACCCTCGTTGAGAAGGTGCAGGCCGACGTCGATCTGGAAGAGGCGAAAAAGCTCGAAAAGAAGATCAGGAAGAATACCTTCGACCTGGCGGATTTCCTCGATCAGCTGAAACAGCTGAGGAAGATGGGCCCTCTCGAGAATATACTGGAGATGGTACCCGGTTTGCCGAAAAAGGCGGGAATCAGCGTGGACGAAACGGAACTCACGAGGATCGAGGCCATTATCAACAGCATGACGAAATACGAACGCGCTCATTTCAAGGTCATAAACGGGAGCAGGCGCAAACGCATAGCACTCGGCAGCGGAACCTCGGTCTACGAGGTGAACCGGCTTCTGAATAATTTTCAGCAGATGAAAAAGATGATGAAAAAATTCAAAGGCGGAAAGAGAGGCGGGCTCCCGATGTCGCAATCATCTCTCTCCCCCTTTTAAAAGTCGCCGGGGAAAAGATTACTTCTTTACAAACAATAACAATAAAATTATATTAATGCGCATGGTAAAATGTGTTGCGCAGGAGGAAATGTAGGTGAGTGTCAAGATCCGTCTAACGAGAATGGGAACGAAGAAAAAACCGTATTATCGTATCATTGCCGTCGATTCCCGGAAAAAGAGGGATGGAGCGTATCTGGAAAATCTCGGTGTTTACCATCCACTCGAGAAAGAGGAGAACTCGATCGTCATCAAAGAGGACAGGATACAGGACTGGCTTCAAAGGGGCGCACGGCCTTCACACACGGTTAGGAACCTGCTGAACCGGAAGGGGATACAGTTGAAGTAGCGCGCAAACGACGGAAAAGGAGTAACGTCATGGTGGAGAAAGATTTCCTGCTGTATATAGTAAAGGCGCTTGTAGATGAACCCGATGAGGTGGAAATACACGTAGTTGAAGGCGAAAAATCTACGATCTTCGAGCTCAAGGTCGCCACTTCCGATATAGGAAAAGTAATCGGGAAAAACGGAAGAATTGCAAAGGCGATCAGGACCATACTAAATGCGGCTATAGCGAAATCAGGCAAGCGAATCAGCCTCGATATTCTCGGCTGAAAATTCCCTCATTGTGAATCCCACTGATTGATGGAGATTTCCGCACAGGCAGAATAAGAAGCCTCAACGGTACAAGGGTATGGCTGAGGAGAGTGAATATTTTATCGTAGGGAAAATCCTCAAACCATTCGGTTTGAAGGGTGAGGTAAAAGTCCTCCCTATCACCGACGATCCGGCACGATACGGGGATCTCGAGTTCGTATTCCTTAAAAAGGGGGACTCGTACATGCGGGTCGGAGTGGAGGGGGCTTTCCTCCACGGCGGTTACGTACGGTTGAAACTCGAGGGATGCCGGACCAGGGAAGACGGGGACAAACTTCGGAACAGGGTTCTTTACATAGACAGGCCCAACGCAGCCGCTCTTGAAGAGGGGAGCTACTATTACTACGACCTCTTAGGCTGCAGGGTCCGAACCGGTGACGGCGAGGAACTGGGCACTGTCGAGGATATACGGAACAGCGGGAGCTGTGATGTTTACGTTGTCCGTTCCGTAAGCGGAGAAGAGTACCTGATACCCGCTATACGGGACGTTATTCATGAAATAGACGTTCAAGAGAAAAAAATCATAATAAACGTGATCGACGGACTGTTGTGATGGGCGGGACGGTACACCGGTTCAATGTGGTTACCCTCTTTCCCGATCTGGTGAAGGGGTTGCTGGAAGACAGCATAATAAAGCGGGCTCTCGACAGTGGTATTACAGAGCTGATGACCCTTAATCCCCGGGATTTCAGCAGGGACCGGCACAAAAAGGTCGATGATGCGCCCTTCGGCGGGGGTCAGGGCATGCTTCTCATGTGCGGCCCTCTCTTCGATGCGCTTGAGAGTATACCGGACCCGGGCCGCGTTATCCTGTTGAGCCCGATGGGAGCGGTCCTCAACCAGAAGAAGGTACGGCAGCTCGCCGGATTCAGTGTTGTAACGATGATTTGCGGGCATTACGAGGGCATCGATCACAGGGTTGTCGAGGAATTTGTCGATGAAGAGATCTCGCTGGGTGATTTTATACTAACGGGAGGCGAGATCGCGGCGGCAGCCGTTATTGATTCCGTAACCAGGGAGCTGGACGAGACACTGGGAAACGACCTGTCAAAAACAGAGGAGAGCTTCGACGAAACGGGCCTGCTGGAGTATGAGCAGTACACGCGGCCCGCGGAATACAGGGCAAGGCGCGTTCCCGAGGTTCTCCTTTCAGGGAACCATGCTGAAATACGGAAATGGAAGATGAAACACAGACTTCTGAATACCATGCGGAGAAGGCCCGATCTGATCGAAGAGGGGGACCTCTCCCCAGAGTATAGAGAAATACTAAACGAAATAGAAGAGGAGAGCCATGAACGTCGTAAATGAAATCGAAAAGGAACATATAAAATACGATGAGATCCCCTTTTCCATAGGCGATCTGGTCAGAGTTCACGTAAAGATCGTGGAAGGCAAACGGGAAAGGGTACAGGTATTTGAAGGATTTGTCATCGCCGTCCAGAACAGCGGAACGGGAAAAACCTTCAGGGTCAGACGTGAATCATACGGGATCGGCGTCGAACGTATTTTCCCCCTGCACTCTCCCAGGATAGAAAAGATAGAGATCGTTCGCAGTGGAAGGACCAGAAGGGCGAAGCTTTACTATCTGCGGAAGCGGGTAGGCAAGGCCGCGCAGGTCAGGCCGCTGATCAAGTAGCCGCGGCAAGTTGCCGCGGCAAGGACCGTTGCGCTTCGTCTTCGGCACCGGGACAGTTGAAGGATGGAGTTATTCTCCTATAAACCACTCTGCGATTTCGAAAACAGGGCGATACGGAACGGCTACAGTCGTATCGCGGGTACGGATGAGGCGGGGAGGGGCGCTCTCGCGGGTCCCGTGGTCGCCGCCTGCATTATGCTCGATCCCTCCAACATACCCTCCGGCATAGACGATTCAAAGAAGCTCTCCGCGGCAAAGAGGGAAGAGTTGTACGGGAAGCTCGAGAAATCCGCCCTTTCAATCGGTATCGGGACCATTCCGCCGTCAATCATCGATGAGGTGAATATATACGGCGCCACGAAACTCGCCATGAAATCGGCCCTGGCTTCCATGGATATAAGGCCGGATTTTCTGTTAATCGACTCAGTTAAACTGCTCGATATTACTATTAGCTCCCTTCCTATCGTAAAAGGCGACCAAAAGAGCGTATCGATTGCCGCAGCGAGCATTATCGCTAAAGTCTACAGGGACAGGATCATGAACGGGTATTCCGCGGAATATCCCGCGTTCGGTTTTTCATCACATAAGGGTTATGGAACGAGGATGCACAGAGACGCGCTGGAGCGCTATGGACCGACTCCGATACACAGGATGACGTTCAATCCCGTTAAATCGATGAGAGGGCCATGGAGATTGAGAGAGCAGCCCTGACGGAAATCGTGAAGGGTGGAGGTACGGGAAAACTCAAGCCGGGCGGTTTTTTGAGGGTGGAAGTATTGAAGAGCCTCGGCGGAAAGAGTTTTCTTGTTGAATTCAAGGGAAACCGGCATGTTGCGTTTTTCGACGGTTCCCCCTCAGGACGGCTCTTCATCGCACGCGTCAGGAAGGTCTCGCCCAAGATCGAGCTGCAGTTTATCAGGGCGCTTGACAAGGGTCCTCCCTCCAATTTCAAACTGGAAAATACCGAAATACAAAAATCGTTTATTCAAAAATTGCTTACCACCGATAATTTTTTTGAGAAGCTCATAGTTTATTTAGGCTCCAATAAAAGGAATATAATTAGATCTTTGAAAAAAAGTATCGGGGGCCGTAAGCTCCTCAACATGAAGCCTGCCCGGGACTTGTCCGAGTTCTTCATACTGCAGGGATTACAGAACCTGGCCGATGCGCATACGTATAATGCGTTGCTTCCACTGCAGATCGGACCGGACCGGTACCCCGGTGAGCTGAAGGTGCTCGGGGGGCCTGAAAGTCCTAGTCGAGGCGTTATTCTGAAAATTCATCTGAAAAGTGAAAGAAAAATCATCTTTCTGGTTTTTATGGATTATGAGTCCATTCACTGTTCGATTGCCACGAACAGTGAGGGGGTGCGGTCCCGAATATATGAGAACCGGAAACTGCTCCTCAGCGGACTGCAGTCGATTTACTACAACCGGGAGATAAAAATCAGTTTCATTCCCTGGGAGGACAAAGATTTCCAGGATTTCGGTTCAATTAAAAAAATAGACGTGAAGCTTTAAAAATGAAGAAAAAGAGGGCGGTCGCGCTTCGATACAAAGAGGAGGAATCCGCGCCTAGGATAATCGCGCGGGGCGAGGAGCGGATGGCTGAACTGATCGTGAAAACGGCGCAGGCACATGGAATCCCCGTGGAAGCGAACTCACCGCTCGTCCGAACGCTTATGGAGTTCGATGTGGGAGATTATATACCCGAAGAAGTTTATGAAGTTGTCGCCCAGCTCCTCATATTCGTATACCGGCTGAAATTGGAAGATAGACATGGAAATGAATAAACTGCTCGTCAACGAGCTTAAACCGGGCATGGTTTTCGACAAGCCCGTCTATATTGACATGAATAATATACTCGTTGCTCCCATGGTACCGCTCAAGGACGAGGACATCAAGCGGCTTATCAAGTGGGGGATCGAGGAGGTGGAAACCGAGGGTACGGTTGTCCGCCATGAAGAGCCCGAAAAAAAGAAGGAATCCATAACCGAGCAGGTCAAGAAGCTGACCAGCATGATG
>Ga0180431_10001636_pt1 | contig 31017 bp, 22 predicted proteins | sample SS_ome_11_FD_132459 | JGI IMG/M metagenome (GOLD analysis project Ga0180431, IMG submission 132459) | Hypersaline lake sediment archaeal communities from the Salton Sea, California, USA - SS_1_MS_1 metaG | ecosystem: Environmental > Aquatic > Non-marine Saline and Alkaline > Hypersaline >... | reverse complement strand
TCTTCATTGACACAACATCAGGAAGCACCACTCCCCGTATGGACCAACAATAACGTAACTGCCACCGGCTACTACCATTCGCTGCCTCTGGTGGCGTAGACTCACAATTTGGGATACACACCCCTGGCGAATTGGCGACTGAGGGGGGGAGAGATCATTCTGATTTGCCCGGCAGGCAGATAAGGCTATAATTGGGGTGGAGGTGACAGACGGAAATGTAGGGCGGTTCTGCTAACCGCCGTTGGTCGAATAGCAAATCTGAGTTATTTGAGGCAATTTGCTAGAAAAGGAGGGGAAACTATGGCAAATCAATTTAGATTAAAGTGGCCCGTGGATAAACACGTCATCACCCAGTATTTTGGCGAGAACCCGCACATTTACGCCAAGTTCAATCAGGCCGGCCACGAGGGATTGGATTTCTCGGCCGCCGTTGGGGATAACGTCTATGCCTGCTCCGATGGTAAGGTGCTCAACGTCCAGCCCAACGATGGCAACGCTTACGGTCTCTACGTGCGCGTCCGGCACCGGTTTGGTGACGCCGAGTATCAGACCATCTACGCCCATCTTTCCCAGGCGCTCGTGTCGGCGGGGCAGCCCGTGAGCGCGGGCGAGCGGATCGGCCTATCCGGCGACACGGGCCACTCTTTCGCTCCCCATCTGCATCTCACGCTCAAACTGATCGGCGCCAAGACCCCTGGCTACCCGGACGGGGTGGTGGATCCTCTCCCCTATTTGCAGGAGGATGAGCTTCCCGCGCCCAGCGACCTGACCATTTACACCACCGACCGGGTGCGATTGCGCGCCAGGCCCACGACCGCTTCCACTCACCGGACGTGGCTGGACGCGGGAGAGGCGCTCACCGTGCTGGGAGACGCCGGCGTAGCCCGCGCCAGGGTGGGAGAGCGCGGCCAATGGATCCAGGTGCAACGCGCCGATGGAATGAACGGCTTTGTGGCCGCCTGGTATCTCCAACTGGAGTCGCCTGTCCCAGTTCCGCCTGAGGAGCCTGAATCGGAGCCGGAATTGCCCGACACGCTGGTCGTCTATGCCACCGAAGCGTTGAACGTGCGCAACGGCTCCTCGACGGGCAGCAGCCGCATCGCTATCGCCCTGCCCCACGACCCGCTGGTTATCGTCGGTGATTGGCACGCGGCGCTGGCAAAAGTCGGCGACCGGAGCGAGTGGCTCCAGGTGCGCCTGCCCGATGGTCGCCGGGGCTATGTCGCCGCCTGGTACGTTCAACTCAACCCTGGCCCTGCGCCGGGGGACTTGCTGACCGTCTACCCCACCGAGGATATGAACATGCGCGAGCGGCCCACGGTGAGGGCCAATCTGGTTGGGCGGCTGGCGCACAACGCGCCGCTCACCGTCCACGACGACCCGGAGCGAGCGCGGGCGCTGGTGGGCCGGTACGACGAGTGGCTCTACGTGGAAACGGAGGAAGGCCAACGGGGGTGGGTGGCGGCCTGGTACGTCTCAGACGTGATGACGTAGGGCGCGAAACGTCAAACGTGAAACGTCAAACGTGAAACGTCAAGCGTGAAACGTCAAGCGTGAAACGTCAAGCGAGGCGAGGGCAGCGGCGGCGGCCGCGTCCAGAGATGCAGGCAACTGCTCCGGCGGGACGAGGCCCATTTCGTCCATCAAGCGCCTGGCCTTGTCCTGAACCGCCTGCTCGCTGGCGGGGTGGCTGCTTGCCAGCTTGAGTAGCTCCGCCGCCCGGTCAGTTTGGCCCTGTTTGGCGAGGAAGGTGGCGACGTTCACCAGAATCTCCGCCAACACGGTCATAGCTTGCGCCTCGATGGCGATCTGTGTGGCCTCCTCCAGACAAGCTCTGGCCGCCTCATAGTCCTCCATAGCGCACGCTGTCTCTCCCATGTTGTTCAGGCAAGCCATGATCGTCCACTGATCCTGGATGCTGCGTCCAATTGCCAGCCCTTCCCGATAGTGCGCCATCGCTTCGGGATACATACCAAGCTCGTGAACCACCTTGCCCAAGTTGCTGAGCGCGATGGCTTCCCCCACCTGGTCGCCGATCTCGTGGCAGATTTCCAGGCTTTCCTGGAAGAACGTGCTGGCCTCTTGGTGCTTTTCGAGTACGTGCAGCACAGTCCCCAGGTTGTTGAGGTGCATAGCGGCGTTGAATTGGTCGCCGAGTTCTCGACTCAGCGCCAGGCACTCGTCGAACATGGCGATGGCTTTGTCATAGTCCCCCCGGTGGCAGACGACGTCGGCCAGCGTGTTGAGAGGGGGCATTATGAGGCGCGGATCCCCACTCTGACGGCCGATTGCCAGACCTTCCTCGAGCAGTGTCTCCGCTTGGTCTACATCCCCAGTTCGATATCGAGCAACTCCCAGTAGAAAGAGCGAGTGGACGATGCCCCAGTAATCCCCGGCCTGCCGGGATAGGGCCAGGCTTTGCTGGGCCAGTTGTTCCGTCTGTTCGTATTTCCCCTGGTGACGAGACACGTCTGCCAGGTTGACCAGGCAGAAGGCTTGATCAACCTGTGTCCCCAACCGTTCCAGGATGCTCAAGCCTCGTTCAGTGATAGCCACGGCCTGCTGATAGTGTCCCAAGCGGCGATAGAACACTCCCTGGCGGGCCATGATCTTGCCCAGGAGAAGGTCTCCTCGTTCATCTCCGCCCCACCGGTCTATGGCCTGTGCGAAGAGAGCAACGCCTTCCTGGAAACGGCAGCGGATGTCGTGGAAGCGGTATAGGCTTTCCAGACTCTTCCCGATCTCGAGGGTGTGCCCGTGCGTCACCGCCGCCTGCCAGGCCTGGCGCACGTTTTCGATCTCTGATCTAATTTCGGTGAGTGCTGGCCCCTGTTTTGCGCTTCTCAAGGGCTGCTCCTGTTGCGCCAGGAACGCGGCAAAGTAACGGATGTGTTCTATCTCTGTCTCGCGGTACTTTGGCGGGTCGTCTTGGAGCTTTTTGGTCGCATACTGCCTGAGCAGGGGGTGCATATCGTGCCGCTCGCTCGAGACACGACGGATCAGAGATTTATCCAGCAGCGCCGACAGTGTGGCCGGGGAGGCCCCTGTCACCTGGGCAGCCGCTGCCTGCCGGAATCCTCCCTGAAAGATGGACAGCCGGGCGAGGGCGTCTCTTTCCGCCTGTGAAAGTAATTGCCAGGAATGTTCGAACGTCGCCCTGATGCTGCGCTGCCGCTCCGGTACGTTGCGCAGCCGGGTCGCCAATATGTCGAGGCTGTGTTTGAGTTCCTGGGTGATTTGCTCGCAGGAATGTACGGCCACCCAACTGGCAGCCAACTCAATGCCCAGCGGCATTCCTTCCACCAATTGACAGATGCGGGTTACGTGGGAGGCTTCCGCCTCATCGGGTGAGAAATCTCGGTTGGCCCGGCGCGCGTGTTGGTGGAACAGGGCGACCGCGCTGTAGGTCTCGTCACTGCGCGCGACTTTGTCGTCGAGAAATCTCGCTGGATACTCCAGTCCTTTGATCCCGTACACCCACTCCTCGCGCAAGTTCAGCCGTTCCCGCGAGGTGACCAGGAGCACCAGGCCTGGCGCGTGGTGAAGCATTTCGGCCAACAGCGTGCTTCCTTCCAAGAGGTGTTCTATGTTGTCCAGCACCAGCAACATCTCTTTTGTGCGCAAATAGTTAAAGAGTTGTTCCCTGGGATCCTGGCTGCTTTGCAGGGAAATCTGAAGAACGCCCGTTATCGCAGGAACAATGGACTCGATTGAACTGATGGAGGCAAGGGGCACAAAGTAGACGCCGTGAGTGAAAGCCCCGATCTGCTCCGCCGCTGCCTGAAGCGCCAAACGGCTCTTGCCGATGCCGCCCGGACCAAAAACGGTCAGCAGCCGGCAGTCGGGGTTAGCCAGCAACTCGGCCAGATCCGCTAGCTCCTCTTCCCGCCCGACGAAAGGTGTGGGGGAGGGGGGGAGACTGTGCGGGGGAGCGGAGGAGCGAGGGAGCAGAGGAGTAGTTTCGCCTGCTTGAATTTGTTCGTACAGCGTGGTGGTCTCGGCCGTCGGTTGGACTCCCAGTTCCTCGGCCAACGCGCGGCGGCAGGTTTCGTACTGGGCCAGGGCCGCGCTGCGCTGTCCGCCGAGTGCCAACAGTCGCATCAACTGGCGGTGCGCCTCCTCACGCCAGGGTTCGAGCGCCACCTGTCGTTGGGCGTGTTGCCGCGCTCGCTCATAGTCGCCGCGTCGCTCGTGATGGTTGGACAGGTGGAAGAGCGTCTCCACTGCCTCGCGATGTAGCCACTCCCGTTTGAGCGTCGCCCACTCTTCGAAACTGCTGCTGTCGCTCAGAAAGAACTGCTCCAGGAACTCGCCGCGATACAGCTCGACCATCTGCTCCATCCGCCGTATGCAGGATAGGCAGGTCTCCAGGCTGCGGTGGCGGTGCTCCCTGCAAGCCTCGACCAGGGCCTCGAACGTGGCGACGTCCAGCCAGTGGCCGCAGTCAGGGTTGAACTGGATCGTCTCGCGGCTGGTCAGCAGGAAGGGCGTGAGTGTATCGTCCCGGTCGCCCATCGCCTGACGTAGATAGGAGAGCGCCTGACGCAAGTTGTGGCGGGCCTTGCGTTGGGGTTGGTCGGGCCACAGCAGGCCGGCCAGTGCGTCCCGGCGATGGGGATGGTCCGCTTCGACGACCAGGTAGGCCAGCAACGCCCGCGCCTTGTCGGTGGCAAAGTCGGTGACCGGTTCGCCATCCAGGATAACTTGGAGTGAACCTAGCAAAGAGATCGTCAGTCGGAACATCGTCGGTGGCTCGCAGCAGGAGGTGAATTGGAGAGATTATACTACCGTTGAGCATTGTAGGCAAAAGATGGTGTAACTCAGGTTGTCGTCATTTTAGAACACAGTGAGGATTGCAAAGGGCCTGCGGTTTGAAGAAACCTATCAGATGCGCTACAGATTGAATGTTTCTTGGCTTTCTTGGTGTCCTTTGTGCTCTTTGGTTGGCAATATGAATGGCCTGAACGCTCACAAGATGGGTTCCTTGACGTTTTTTTGACGCCAGTATGTTAAGCTTGGAGCAATTGTTCATTTGGCGCTCTGGCCCGATGGCGGCGCGGCACAAGAGGCAGGAGCTATGGGAAAACGACGACCTCACTACCTATCCTACATGCTGCGGCTGTGGCAGACCAGCGACGGAGAGAAGCAAGTATGGCGGGCCTCATTGGAGACGCCGGGCACCGGAGAGCGCCAGGGGTTCGGCAGCCTGGCTGATCTGTTCGAGTTCTTGCAGTTACAGACCGAACCCGAGTGCGAGGAAATGCATGATACAGGTGATACACAAAACATTTGGGAAAGGAGACTCTGATGAACCGTAAATTCACATCATCTGCCATGGTGATCTTGGCGCTCGTCACACTGGCTTGCAGCCCCTGCGGCTTGTGTGGGCTATTCGATGGCGAGGGCATACTCGCTCCAACCACCGCGCCGCAGTTAACCGAGCCGCCCCCGACCGAAGCGCCGGCCGTGGAGACGCTAGCGCCCCTTCCTACGGAAGCGCCGGTGACCGAGATGGGGCCGCAACCGGGCTGGCGCATGTACACCAACGGCAACTATGTGCACGAGATCGCCCTGGACGACGACGGCATCCTGTGGGCCGCGACGGGCGGCGGCGTGATCGCCTGGGACCTGGCGAGCGGTGACGCCCACGGCTACACCGTCCTCGACGGGCTGCCCGCCAACGACGTGCATACCGTCGTCGTCTGCCCCATTCCTGATCCCCGCGTCGTCGTCGGCACCGACGAGGGGCTGGCTCTCTACGACCCGGCCAGCGACACCTGGGAGCAATGGACCGAGGAGAATAGCGGGCTCGAAAGCAACGAGGTGGACCGGCTCAATTGCGATCCCGACAGCGACACCCTGTTGATCGGCTATGGCTGGGGCGCAGGTACTTTCGACGCCGCCGCGAATGAATGGCAGTATTTCACGACGAACGATGGCCTGGCTAGCGACTGGGTGGACGAGATGCTCGTCATCGGCGGCGAAACCTGGGTGGTGTCGGGCTTTGGGGTGTCGGTGATCCACGCCGACGGCAGCATCACCACCTACGACGAAGAGACCAGCGACATCCCCGACGAGACGGTGAGATCCATCGCCGCCGACGCGGACGGGAACATCTGGCTGGCGGGGTTCGACGGCCTGCTCAAGTTCCGCGACGGCGTCTGGACGCAGTACAACAGTGACACCGTCGAGGAATTCCCCTTCCTGGATGCATTCGAGGGCGTGGTCGCTGCGCCTGACGGCACCATCTGGGCTGGCAATGGCTTTGGCGACATCTGCCGGTTCGACCCGGCCGCCGAGACCTGCCTGGCGATCTATGACGGCGAGGATGGCATGGTTGGCGATCTGAGCGACCTGTTCCTCGACGATCAGGGCAACCTCTATTACTGCGGCGACGACGGGATCAGCCTGTTCGACGGCAGCCGTTGGCAGACGCTCGTGCTCGATGAACTGGCGGCCAGCAACGAGTACGACGCCATTACCCAGACGCCCGACGGGACCATCTGGTTGGGCGGCTACTTTGGCCTTCAGACCTTGTCCGCCGCGGATCCCGACGCGGCGTGGCAGCACAATGATATGGGGGGCTACCGGGTCAGTACCTTTCATCTCGGTGAGGAGGGGATCTGGATCGGCCACGGCGACGGCGCCAGCTACGCCGACTATGGGACCGATACGTGGACCAACCTGGAGGCAGTGAACGAGCCGGGTGAAGGCGTCTACGGCAGCGTGTACGCGATCACTGAGGATGGCTCCGGCCGGGTCTGGTTAGGTGGGAGTGGTCTGACGGTCTGGGACAGCGACACATACACCTACTACGACCTGCTCACCGACGCGGAGCGCGCGGAGGAAATGTCACCTTTCTACGTCCACGCGCTACTGTACGACGGAAGCGGCGTGTGGGTCGGCGCCTGGGGCCGCCTGCTCTACTTTGACGAAAACGACGAGATCACGATGTGGGATGAACTGCCGGTCGGCGGCACGCCCTACGTGGAGGCGCTGGCCTTGGACATGGACGGCAACGTGCTGCTCTCCGACTCTAGCAGGCTTTTACAATACGCTGGCGGGACGTTCACAGAAATGGCGGACGCGGACGACACGATCAAGTCTATCCTCGTGGACGAGACGGGCGAGATACTGCTCGGCCTGGAGGACCAGGGCGTCAGCTACTACGATGGCAGCGCGTGGTCGTCGCTGACCACCGCCGACGGTCTGCCCACCAACTACTTTGGGAATCAAGCCATCCTCGCGGACAACCTGGGAGCGATCTGGTTCGCTGGCAGAAACGGCGGTCTGGCTCGCTACGCGCCGTAGCGGCACCGGGCTGGCCGGGTCAAGAAGAAACCAGGTTTTTCTGTAAGCAACGCGACAAAACCTGGTTTCTCACCGGCCAATGCCCGATTTACTTTGTCTGTAGAATGACGCTCGAGCAAACGCCAGGAGGCGACGTGAAAGTCAAACGGTTTCTCGGATTGGCCGCGCTGTTTTGCTCGTGCGCGTTGGGCTGCAAGATGACGCGGTACGTGGAGGATGCCGTCTCCCCGGTCTCGTACCTCGAGGACATCTCCCAGGTCTCGTACAGCGAGGAATCGGGCACGATTCTGCCGGAATTGCAGTTGTACGAGCAAATCGTCATCACCAGGGACGGAGTGACGTTGACCAGAAACGGCAGGACGGAGGACACAGAGGTCAACGAGGACACCTGGGAGATCACGGTTGACGAGCAAAAGGTGACGGCCTTCTTTGAGCAGCTCGAGGCCATTGACTGCTCCTCCATCGAGGAGATCGAGCCAGACGAGCCTACAATTGGCGGCGATACCGAGACCTACACCATTCTCTATGCGGGCGACGCGAGATTTTCCCTGGCGTATGGTCAGGGAACCACCTATACCGACGGCGCGTTGATCGTAGAGCCAATAGAGGCGTTCATCAGGAGCCTCGAGTTTCCGGCTGGCGCAGCAAGCCAATACAAGGATTCTATTGGCCAGCCCACCGCCGTTCCTCCCACCCCAGCGCCCACGGGCAGCGACGGCGATACCGCATCCCTGACGATCGTCAACAGCTCCGGCGTGGAAATCCGCTACGTCTACCTGGCGCCCAGTTTTAGCGACGAGTGGAGCGACGACTGGCTGGGAGGCGACGCTATCGCCGCCGGCGAGCGTCTCACGCTGAGCGGCATCCCCTTCGGCGTCTACGACGTGCGGGCCGAGACCGCCGATCACGTCGTGCTCGATACCTGGTTCAACCGGCCTCTCGATGGCCCAATGACCTGGGAGGTATGGGGCGGCGATGGCAGCGGTTGGATCCCCAGGATAGATCAGTGGGCCACTTCCGCCAGCGCCAGCTCCGAGTATGGCGATCCCGACGGGGGCGCCCTCCAGGCCACCGGCGAACCTGATACCGCCGAGTGGGGCGACTATCGGACCGCCTGGGCCTCAGCGGCGCCGGACGGCGTGGACTGGCTGGAACTGGGTTACGAGTTCCCCGTCATCCCCGGCCGGATCAACGTCTACGAGAGCTGCTCGCCTGGCTTCATCGTGCGGGTGGAGGTCGTGGACGAATGGGGTTACTACCACACGGTCTGGGAGGGAGAACCATCGCCCGTCGAGGAGTGTCCCCGTGTCTTTTCCATCCCCGTCGTTGGATTGGACGTCCCGGTGGTGGGAGTGCGCATCCATTTGGATCAGCGCGCGGGCGACAACTGGAACGAGGCGGAAGTTGATCGTGCGTCCGTTGACGCCGTCCAATTGATAGGAACTGAGGTGTAGGGCAGGTTGCCAAGTTGGCAACTATAGGCCCCACTTGATTGGAAAAAGATACGTCAGGAGGTGATACGATTGACGAGTTTCTGAAAGCTACACCCGTGATACGCCACACGTGCAATTACTCGAGATAGGAGGACAAAAATGGACATCGGAAGATCGTTTACGTACATTACGGAAGACCAGGATTGGATCAAGAAGGTGCTGCTCGGCGGCGTCATCACTTTGATCCCCATCGTGGGGCCGTTTTTCGCCTTCGGCTACATGATGGAAACGCTCAGGAACGTCATCGCTGGCCGAGAAGTGCCGCTGCCCGAGATCGGCGACTTTGGCGGCAAGCTGGTCGAGGGGTTGAAGGGCTGGGTGGTCGCGTTCGTCTACGCCTTGCCGCTGATCCTCTTTGCTGTGTGCGCACAGACGGGGAACCTGGCTCCGGTCTTGGCCCAGGAAGTTGACCCGGATATGGCGGATGTTCTGACGGCTGTCTCCATCGGGGTGAGCGCCTGCTGTGGCTGCCTTGTGCTGCTCTATGCCATCCTGATGAGCCTGCTGCTTCCTTTTGCGCTGGGCAGATACGCCGAGAGCGGGCAGGTGGGCGCGGCGTTCAAAGTGAGCGAGGTCTTTGACATGCTCAAGAGCAACGTCGGCCCCGCCTTCATCGTGCTACTGGTGGGAGGACTGGCGGTCTTTGTGGCCGAGCTGGTGGGCCTGATCGCGTGCGGCGTCGGTCTGTTCTTTGCGCTGTTCTACGCCCAACTGGTCATGGCTTTCCTGTACGGCTCGCTCTACCGCCAGGCCAAGCCCGTCGCCCTATAGCCGCGACAGACCTCAATCTATCAAGGATAAGGAGACTTGCAATGAATCGCAAATCTGTACCACTTGTTGCTCTGTTGATCCTGACGCTGGTCACCCTGGCCTGCGGATTGGGCGGCGGCGACGAGGAGCCGACCGCGGCCCCTCCACCGACCAATCCCCCTGTGCCGACCGATACGCCCGAACCGCCCCCGCCGGCGACCGAACTGGGGGAGGAGTATAGCAGCGACTTTGGCGGCTTTGCCTTTCAGGCCATCCCCGGCTACACGGTCGAGGAGGCGTTCGGCTTTGCCAGCATGGAAGCGCCCGACGCCGACCCTGAACTAGGTCCGGCCGTACTGATGATCGGCAGCGCCGTCGAGGAAGGAACGGAAGCGCCCGTCTCCAACGAGGGACTTTACGATGACTTTACGGCCGACCTCGAAACCGGCATACAGGTCTCGGAGCCGCGCGAGATCACCGTCGGCGGCCGGCCGGGGTTGATCACCGACGTCAGCGGCGACTTTGAAGGGGTGGAAATGAACGGGCAGGCCGTCTTTGTGGCGGTCTCCCCGACCCAGCACTTTACCATGTTTGGCGTCGCGCCGGGCGAGCGCTGGCACGGGGAACTCGCCCCCCTGTTCGAGGCGGTCGTGGCCTCGATCAGTTTCTTTGAGCCTACCTCCGAGTTAGATTTTGGGGAGGATGAAATGGGCGAAGAGATCCGACAATGGGCTACTTTTGCCACCGCCAGCTCCGAGTACGGCGACCCCGAGTGGGCCGCCTTCCAGGCCACCGGCGCGCCGGATACGTTCGAGTGTGGTGACTATCGGACCGCCTGGGCCTCCAGCTCGTCCAGCACGGTAGAGTGGATCGAGCTGACCTACGCTACTCCCGTCTACCCCACCGAGGTCAACATCATCCAGACCTACAACCCCAACCAGGTGCTGTTCGTGGACCTGCTCGACGTGGACGGAGAGTATCACGACGTCTACCTGGGAGAGCCTGGGGAGGTGTCCGAGTGTCCCTACACACTCTCCATCCCGGTGGAATATGCCGACTATCAGGTCATCGCTGTCAAAATCACCATTGACCAGTCGGTGCTCGGAAGCTGGAACGAGATCGACGCCGTCGAACTGGTGGGCGTCAGTGAGTAGAGAACGGCGCATGGGCAGGATGAACGGATTGGCTTGCCGAGAATCCGCCAAATCCTGCCCATCCGTGTTGTACGAGGAGGCATGCGATGAAAATCAGAAAACTAACTATAGCCTTTACCCTCGGCCTGGGGTTGACCCTGGCCCTGGTGTGGTTGCTGGGCGGCGGCCTGCCGGTCGCCCGCGCGGCGAGTTTTACTGTGGATGTGACGCACGACGAGAACGACGGTAGTTGTTCCGATGGAGATTGCTCCCTGCGGGATGCAATCATCGAGGCCAACGGAAACGGGGAAGCCGACAGTATCACGTTGGGCGCTGGCAGCCACGTCTTGACCCTCACCGGTACGGGCGAGAACGGGTCCGCCACCGGCGACCTGGACATCACCGGGCCTCTAACCATCACCGGCCTGGGGCCGAGTCAGACGATCATTGATGCCAGCGGCGTCATCTCTGACCGGGTTCTGGACATCCGCTCCGGCGCGGGCACGGTCGTCATTTCTGGGGTGACGATAATGAACGGCAACATCACGGGCTTGGGCGGCGGCATCTACAACTACGACGCCGGCCTGACGCTCGTCAACGTCATCGTCAGCAGCAACGTCGCCACCGGTACCTGGCCCAATGGCCACGGCGGCGGGGTGTACGTCTACCAGGGCAGTGTGACCTTGCAGGACGGTCAGATCGTCAGCAACACGGCCGTGGAGTACGGCGGGGGGCTGTTTGTCAACCGCGATACCGCTGCCTTCACGCAGACCGGCGACAGCATCATCGCTCACAACGTCGTCACTGGCTCACACTCCAGTGCCGGCGGCGGGGTGTACATCTGGGATGGCAGCGTCTCGCTGAACGGGGGGCAGGTTTTCGCCAACACCGCCGGCAGCAGAGGCGGCGGTGTGCGCGTCGGCGATGCCGGCGCGAGCGCCACGCTGAGTGGGACTCTGATCCTGAGCAACACCGCCGGCGACGGCGGCGGCGGGGTGTACGTCGGCGCTGGCAGCGTAAAGTTGAGCGGGGGACAGGTTCTAAGCAACACCGCTGGCGACGGCGGCGGTGGGGTGTACGTCTACGACGGCAGCGCGACGTTGAGTGGGCAGATTTTCAACAACACCGCTGACGTAGGCGGCGGGGTGTACGTCTACGACGGCAGCGTCACGCTGAGCGGGGGGCAGATCGTGAGCAACAGCGCCACCTGGAACGGCGGCGGGGTGTACCTCAGCGCTGGGGCCGCCGCCTTCACGCAGACCGGCGTCAGCACCATCACCCACAACCACGCCGATTACGGCGGCGGGGTGTACATGCTCAATGGCAATGCCACGTTGAGCAGTGGGCAGATTCTAAGCAACAGCGCCACCTGGAACGGCGGCGGGGTGTACGTCAACAATGGCAGCGTCACGCTGAGCGGGGGGCAGATCGTCAGCAACACCGCCGGCAACGCCGGTGGCGGGGTGTACGTCGCCAACAGTAGCGCCGCTTTCACCCAGACCGGCAGCAGCGCCATCGCCTGCAACAACACCCCCTCTGGCCCCGGCGGCGGGGTGTACGTCAACAATGGCAGCGTGACGTTGAGCGGAGGGCAGATCGTCAGCAATACGGCCGGCAGCAGCGGCGGCGGTGTAGAAGTCGTCAACTCGAATGCCAGCCTCGTCCAGACCGGTGACAGCATCATCGCCCACAATCGCGCCGGTAGCGATGGCGGAGGCGTGCGCGTCGTGTACGGCAGCGCGACGCTGGAAGGAGGGCAGATCGTCAGCAACACCGCCGGCGACGACGGCGGTGGAGTGTACGTTTCTAACAGCAATGGCGTCGTCACCCAGACCGGCGGCAGCGTCATCGTGGATAACTATGCCGATGACTCTGGCGGCGGCGTGTACGTCAGAGATGGCACTGCGGTATTGGAGGGGGGGCAGGTCGTCAGCAACACTGCCGACTATGGCGGCGGCGTGTACAACGAGAACGGCACGCTGACCATGCTCAACGCCACCGTCAGTGGCAACCGGGCCGCCTCGGGCGCGGGCGGCGGGCTCTACAGCAACGCCGGCGCGAGCGCCATCACCTACACCACCATCGCCAGCAACACCGCCTCCAGCGGCGGGGGCGGCATCCACCAGGCCGGTGGTGTGGTGCTCCTGCAAAACACCATCGTGGCTTGCAACGGGAACAACTGCGGCGGCACGCTGGTCTCCAACGGTCACAATCTGGACAGCGGCGCCACCTGCGGGTTCACCGCCACCGGCGACGTCACGGGCGCCGACCCGCTGCTGGGCCCGCTGACCGCCGACGGCGGAACGCTCGTCCATCCTCTCATCGTCGGCAGCCCGGCCATAGACGAGGGCCTCTGCCTGCCCGCTGTGACGACGGTTGACCAACGCGGCGTGACCCGGCCCCAGGGTTATGGCTGTGACATCGGCGCCTACGAGGCGGAGAGGCCCGTCATCACCGTCACCAAGAGCGGGCCGGCCCGGTTCAGCCCGCAGGATCGCATCACCTACACGCTGTACGTCACCAACACCGGCACGCTCACCGCCACGCACGTCGTCCTCACCGATACTCTCCCCACTGGCGCGGCCTTTGTCACGGCCAGTGACGGCGGTGTAGCAGCGAGCGGTATAGTCACCTGGCCCGTCTTTAGCGTCCCGCCGGGGGATGGCCTGGTCACGCGCACTTTCGCCGTCACCGCCACCGCCACTATCACCAACGCCGACTATCGCGTCTCGTGCGCCGGGGGCGTCGGTGTGGCGGGGAGCGTGGTCGTCGTCACCGAGATCGGGGACTATAAGATCTATCTGCCGCTGGTGTTGCGGAACCATCAATAGCCGGAAGAGACCCTTTGGGTTTTCTGAAACCCAAAGGGTCTAGAGGAGATCATCAAATGCCCAAACTATTCAAGACCGATATATCGTCCGAGGCGGACGTCAAAGTGTTCGTCACGGACATTCGCTCGGAGGCCGACCTGATCGTCTACGAGACGACGAGCCAGTGGGAGGCGACCGAAAGCCCGATCTGGTGCTATACCGACATCCAAAGCGAGGCGGACAAGACCGTGTACTTCACCGATGTGCAGTGGGACGCCGACTTGATCATTTACAAGACAGACGTACAATCAGACGCGGGTTGGGCGGATACTGCCAAGTCGGATCTGCTGTAGCCGCGAATTCCATTCGCGCGAAGGAGGAATTCCGATGAATCGCAAACTTGGACCGATCTTGATCCTATTGGTCCTGGCACTGGTCACCCTGGCGTGTGGCGGCAGCGATGAGCCGGCCAGCCCTTCAGATGGCAAGACGCAAAGTACGGCCTACGTTGTTGGCCCAGTCTGCCAGGGAACGCCGCTGCCTGATGCGCCGCTCTATACGCGAGCGTCAGGCACACACCCCCTCGTTATTTTGGAATTGGGAGACGGTGGCAACTACCGGTATGGCTTCATAGACCCGGACTCTTACGGTTTGCCGGACGGTTGGAATGGGGATTACGTTGAGGATTTGGAGTTGGTGGTCTGTGTTGACCAGGAGGAGAACGCACTCGTCGAGGAATGTGCCTACACGCTCGAAGATGGGAGCGGTACAGTCACTCTCTCTCGCTATTCCACGCAAGTGACGTTTCGACTGTTGGAAGCGCAGACAGGGCGAGAGATCGCTGCCGACACGCTCGTTGGAATGCCCCACGAGTGCCAGGATACGGAGGAATTCATCGAAGGGACGGCCGGCAGTGCGATCTATGGGCAGGTCTATCAGAAGCTCGAAGATTGGCTGCGGCCATACGTAGAGATCCCATAGGCTGGGTCAATCGGGCCAGGTGGCGGCGTGAGAAGAGAAAGTGCCGATGTTCAAATTCTTCAGGGCTGTGTCTGGGGACTATGCGCGCTCTATACTGGTTAGCTTGTTCTCGGTCTTGATCGTCGTCGCGCTGCTGGTGGGCGTCCCAACGTGCGCCCTGGCGCTCGCGGCGGCGGTGTTCTTTGTGGTTGCCATACAGTGATTTTTTATAGTTGTGCTCCCCAGGGCACTGAGGAGACATCTGGAGGGGGGTGACAGGATGGAAAGCGAGAAGCTAAACCAGGTTCAGATCATGTTGCTCGTGACACAACTCTTGTCGGAAATGCGATTTGACGAGCTTGGGGATCTGGCTCGCAAGGATGAGCGGGTCTTTGACCATCTCGTTCAGACATTGAGAGGCGGCAAGGGGCCGTTCTGTTTCTTCGCCGCCACGGCTCTGAGCAAAGTGGGAGAAGCTGCAGTGGAGCCGCTGATAGAGGCGTTGCAGCACAGCCAGTATCCCGTGCGCCAGGTCGCAGCCCTGGCTTTGGGGGAAATAAGAGATCCGAGAGTGGTTGGGAGGCTGGTCGAGGGGTTGGGAGATGAGTACGAGGCGGTGCGACAGGCGGCGGCGGTCTCACTGGGCAAGATCGGAGCGGTGGAGGCGGTTGAGCCGCTGCTCCGGGCGATTGGGGATGAGAGCGAGATAGTGCGCCGGGCGGTGGTGAACGCGCTGGGCATGATCGGCGACGAGAGGGCCTTGCCAGATCTCGCGCGGCTGGAGGCGGAAGATACCGAGGCAGTGGCGGAAAGGGCCAGAGAAGTGATCCGGCAGATTCGGGGGTGAGAGGAGTAGTGTCCGGGCCTTTTCAGCGGATCGTCCCACTGGCGACCGCCTCTCCTTCCCGCAATTCCAGCGTCTCAAAGATCACGGGCAACTCGCGGTTGGAGAGGTCCACCTGCTGGTACACAGCGTCCTGGACCGCCTCCAGTACGAAACCCGGCACGGGCGCGCCGGCCACGCTGATGTCGGTCAGCGCGACGACGGGGATGCCGTCCTCCAGCACCATCGTCGCCTGCCCGTGGATGGAGAGCCGCATCCCCAGCACCTCCACCTCACCCCAGGCCTCGACCACGTCGGGGTGAAATTCGATGCGCGGGTGCCGGAAGGGGATCTCGGGGTGGTTGCCGAGGAACCAGGCGATGCTCTCGGCCGCCTCCTGCCCGGTGACGTGGAGCTCGAACCGCTCGCCGCTGTGTCCGCCCTCTCTGAGGCGCAGGCGCAGGTCGTCCAGGTCCTCCTCCAGCACCGGCTCGGCGACGTAGACGGGGCCGCTGGGTGCTAGCGCACTTGCCCAGGCCAGTCCGTTGGCCGCCAGCAGCGCCAGCGCGATCCACAGGTTGATGGGTTTCAGTAGATTGCGGATGAGTCTGCGCATAGTCTCTCCTATCGAAACCACAGCCCCCGCAGCACCGCCATCCCCACCGGCAGCAGCGCCAGCAGGCACACCGTTGCCCACAGGACGATGGCCCGTTCGGCGGGTAGCTCTTTCTCAATGGGGGCCTCTGCGGCCACGTCGAGCCGTCGCGAGAGCGCCCGCATCCCCACCCACAGCGCCACCCCCTCCAGCGCGACCAATGCCAGCATCCCCACCGCGATACTGACCCCCATCACGTCCGCCTCCCACGGCTCTGGCCCGAAAAAGGCCGCGCCGGAGAGCGCCAGCCACAGCATCAGCCCGCCGTTCCACAGCGCGTGCTGCCCCACCGCCAGCGCCATCGGTCCGGCCCAGAAATCAGGTTTTTTCTGAAAAACCTGGTTTCTTTTTTCCAAAATAGCATGCCACGCCAGCGCCATCAGCCCTGCGCCCAAGGGATGTACCGCTGCCCCCAGCGCCCGCACCAGGAGAATGCCGCCCCAGTACCGCCCGCCGAAGAGGGCGTACAGGACGTTCTCGACCGCCGCAAAGCCGGCCCCCGCCGCCGCGCCCAGCAGGAAAACGTCGCGCCGGGATGTTGTGCCCCGCAGCAGCGGCAGCACGACCAGCGACTTGGCTAACTCTTCCACCAGCGGCGCGACGACCGCCAACTCGAACAGCGCCAGCAGAAAGCCGGGCGAGGTGAGCGCGCGGGCGACCTCGCCTCCGGCCAGCGAATTCACCAGTCCTTCCAATGCATCCAACACCGGGCCGCCCAGGTCGAGCAGGAGCCAGAGGATGGTGAGGGGGGCCAGGATCTCCAGCAGGATAGCGAGCAGCACGGAGACGGTGGCCCCGCCGGAAAAGGCCACGCCCGCCCGCCGCCGCGTGAGCCAGCCTGGCCGCCCATCTACTGCCCAGACCAGGGCGGCCAGCGGCGGCAGCGCAGCGGCAGCGACGATGAACCACGGGCCGAGGAGTGTAGCCAACCCCTCCACCTGCCATAGCCCCAGTCCGGTCGCCAGCGCCAGCACGAATCCACCCACCATACCCCACAGCGGCGGCAGGGACAGTCGCCTTGACGGTTTCTCACTCAAAGCACTGGCGCCCTGGAAGAGCATCGTCCCCCCGCAGACCAGCCCCACGGCCATCAAGCTCGCTGCTCCCAGGCCAAGAGCGCGCGTCCCGGGATCATCGTAGCCGGCCGCCGACGCCGCTACGCAGCAAAAGCCCGGAACCAGCGGCAACGCCGGCAAGAACAGCGCCGCGCCCCAGAGGATCACCAGCGCCTTTGCCCACTGCGCCACTTCTCTAGGCGACGTTCCCTGGTTTTTTGAGTCAACTGGCTGTGTGTCGCTTTTCACTTCTTGGGCCTCGTTGGGGAGTTATTGCACTCGTTCAAACACGGCGCGGGCCAGGGTCAGGGCTTCCTCCGCTTCGACCTTGCTCGGCAGGCCGTTGGGCAATACTCCCGGCAAGGCGTCTGGATAGCGGGTGGGGATGTAAAAGTCATCCAGTCCGACGAGGTCGGCCCTCAAATCGGCCAGCCACTCTGACGGAAGCAGACCCAGCAAATCCGTAATTGAATGAGTGCGAGGGGGTACGCGCCCCTGACGTGCCAGCACGCCTTTGAGAGCTTTTTCGACGCACTGTTGGGCGTGGAAGCAAACCTGGTTGTAGATTCCTTCGTTCAACACAACCTCGGCCACTAGCAAGTCTTCGCGGGCAAAGGCCAGCCAGCGGTTAGTTGCTTCGTTCATAGACGACCCTCCCTTTAGTCAGAATTTCCTCTTGGAAAAATGGGCGCTCCTGGCATAACTGTTCAAACTCTTGAGGAGTGTAGACCAGAATGTCGGTGCCTACTGTGGGTTGGAGCAGCTTTCGCATCTGCCGGAGTCGCTGCAAAAACGGCAGATCGGTTTGTTTGACGATGACCAGGTCAATGTCGGACCAATCCCTGACCTGCCCTGTAGCCAGAGAGCCAAACACGATTACTCGGTCTAGGCCGCCATGTTCGGTCAAGAGACGCACGTAGCGGGCCAATTCTTGTTCCAGGCTTTGTTTTCGTTCGTCAGGTGTCTGTTGGATCATGGTCACATTTACTCCAGTAATTCCCGTTTTGAAGCCGCACCGCCGTAAAACAGACGGTGCTGGCTGGTTTTTTCCTAGCATCGGCTCTTTTAGGCCGATGCACCCAAGCTAGAATTGCCAAAACGGGAATTGCTGCATTTACTCCCACTCCTCCAGCCGCTCTCGCAATTCCTGCGACATCTGCATGATCGCCTCCAGGCTGCGCTCGACCAGGATGGCGACCAGGAGGATGAACACGCCGACGCCGCCAAAGACCAGCCAGGCGTTGACCGAGAGCAGCGGCTCGATCAACTGCCCGCCCACGTCAGTCACCACGCCGACGACGCCAAAGTAGAGGAAGCGTCGCTGCCGCCGCGCGCTGCCCCACCAAACGATGAGCAGGCTCTCGGCCCCCATCAGCAGCGCGTAGGGCCAGCCGCGCGGCTCGGCCAGCGATTGGTAGAAGGAGGAGCCTAAAAGCAGGAGCAGCGCGGCGCGGTCAATCCAGCGGGCCAGTCCCTTGTGGCCCTGCCGCCATTCCAGGTAGCCCACGCCCAGCAGGTACAGCCCCGCCGGCGCCGCGTACCACTGCACCTCGCGCAGGTCCCAGACCAGGAACCATTCCAGGCTCCAAGCACACAGCAGGAGCGCCACCGCGCCGTACCCGCGCCAGTACCAGCCCCGCACCAGCGCCGCCGCCAGGTAGAGCAAGCCGACGAGCGCCAACACTGCCACGGCCATCTGCACGACCGCTACGTCTGCGGCGGTCATCTCCGGGCGGCCCAGGAACAACGAGCGGAACAGCCAGCGCCAGATATTCTTGCCCGCTGCCAGCATCAGCAACCCGGCCAGCGCCGAGATGAACAGCCCCGCTTGCTCCAGGGGGCGTTCCAGCACCCGCAGTGGGCCGGGCTTTTCGGCCCGTCTGTCCCGTCGGGTGTATTCCAGTCCGTACCCCACCAACCCATACCCCAGCGCCAGGAGCGCCAGCGCCCAGGGGCCGTCGGTGTTGGCCGCTTCCACCCAGGTCAGCCGCTGGATGGTGGCCAGGAGACCCAACGCCGCGCCCAGGTAGGGCAGGAGCGGCTGAGACCAGATCACGGCCAGGGCGAGGAGCAGCAGCGCGTGGGTCGTGCTGACCAGGGCGCCGGGGGCTGCGCGCGCGCCGGATACGACCTGCACCGCCAGCAGGTCGAGCGCGACCAGCCAGTAGAGCGGGCGCGACCAGCCCTCCCACAGCGCGCGCAGGCTGGCCAGGGGCGAGCCTTCGCCGCGCCTCCGCTCGACCCACAGCCCGGCGGCGAGGGTGACAAGCGTGACGGGCAGGAAGCCGAACGCCCGCCAAGCGGGGTCGCCGAGCGACTCCGCCCACGCCTGGGGCAGGGGAACGATCCCCTCGGCTGCGGCCCACAAAGCGGCCAGTACACCGGCCTGGGCCGCGGCGACGGCGGCCAGCAGCCAGCCCCGCAAACGAAAGCGCGCCGTCGCCAGCCCGTAGACGAGGGCGGCCAGCGCCAGTGTCGCCGTCAGCCGGCCGGGGTGTCCCACTGAAAGCCCCGCGCTCACCAGCGCGCCGATGTAGCCGCCCGCGTAGAACGGCAGCCCCCACCAGCCGGTCAGGCGGCGGGCGGCCTCCGGGAACCAGCGTGCGGGTCGGCCCCAGGGAAAGTCGCGCCCTTCCTGTGTAAAGGGTAGCAAAGCGGCCGGCGCACCCAGGAAGCGGTCGAGCAGGTGGGCGACGATCAGGGCGACGACGATGCCGGGCCACAGCGCCAGCCCATAGTCGGCGGGTGGAATCCACTCGGCGCGGTCGAGGAAAATGGCGTAGGGCACGGCGGAGAGCGCGGCGGCGGGGGTGAGGAACAGCGGCTCGCGCAGCCAGGCGGCGGAGACGGCATAGATGAGGGCGGCCGCGCCGTAACCCCAGAAAGCAGCGACCTGGTCGTAGCTGGAGATGGCCAGCCCCAGCGCGACGATGGCGTAGGCGGCGGCCATCGGTGGTATGGCATAGCGGCGCGCGGAGGCCCGGCGCAGCGTCCAGGCTTGGAGCAGGTAGACCGCTCCCATCCCGATGAGCCACCAGCCGCGCTGATGGACGTCGAAGCCGAACTCGGCCAGCGCTAGCAGCAGCGCGGCGGGGGGCAGCGCAGCGGCGGGATAGGTCCACAGCGGCTCGCGCAGCAGCCGGGCCGAGAGCAGCGCCAGCCCGGCGTCGTAGAGCAGCGCCAGCGACAGGAGCGGTTGCTCGTAGCTCACCAGCATCGTGCCGACGACGGCGCAGCCGTAGCTGGAGAGGTAGGCGGGCAGCGCATCGGCGGGGTCAATGCGGCGCAGGAAGCGGGCGGCGATAAAGAGCGGCAGCGAGAGCGCGAGCAGCAGCAGGCCAAAGTGGGCATGGGGCAGCCACGGCGCCTGCCAGGCCAGCAGGTAGACCGCCCACACGGGCGTCAGGAGGGCGGCCGGGTAGAGGAAACGGGCTGCGGGCAGGCCGACGCGCCCCCGGCGGTGATCCACCACGCCGGCCAGGACGTAGAAGGTCACGCCCAGCCCAAAGGTCGCGCTGGAGGTGGCGGCGTCGCCCATGCCCCACAGCAGGGCCAGGGGGAGCAGCAGGTGGGCGGTGACGCGCAGCGGTCGCCCGTATCGCTGGCCGGCGATCCTGTCGAGCAGCAGGCCGACGAGCACCAGCGCCCAGGCCAGCACGACCCAGGCCAGCGCGTAGCGGGGTGCGGGCGGCGGTTCCCAGACGTACCAGCCCCGGTGGGTCAGCAGGGTCCAGGGGATAAACAGCAGCGGCGCGGCCAGCCAGAGGAACAGCGCGCGGCGGAACAAGCGCGCCGAGGCCGCGTACAGCGCGACGATCATCAGCAGGCCCATGATGGCCCAATCCTCGCGCACCGGCCCGCCGCCCAGGAGGATCAGGTTGCGGATCAGCGCCAGCGGTATCACGCCGCCGGAGACGGCCCACCCGGCGACGAGCAGCGGTCTCCGGTAGAGCGGCCAGGCCTGGCGGGGCAGCGGGTGTCGCTCGCGCAGCGCGTGCAGCGCGCGCTCGGCTCCCATGTAGATGACGGCCAGGAGCGCCGCCTTGGCGGCCGAGGAGCCGCGTCCCTGGCTATAGACGGTGGCGACCAGCCCCCCGGCGACGACGCCCAGCCAGGCGGCCACGTGGCCACAGCCCTCTTTCTCCTTGAACCAGGCCGCCAGGCCGTAGGTCACGCCCAGCACCAGTTGACCGCCGGCGGCCCACAAGCGGGCCCCGTCTTCCCAGGGGATGTGCCAGGCGACGCGGTTCCACAACCCGCCGCATCCCCAGAAAAAGGTGGCGGCGGCCACTACGTGCGCTGCGCCGTAGAGGGGCGCCAGGAAATCGGAGGCGACCTGTCGCTGCCGTTCCAGCCACAGAGAGAGCAGCACGTAGGCGGCGGGGACCAGCGCCAGCGAGGCGGCCAGTGGGTCGGGCGGCAAGCCCAGATGATCAAGGGCCAGGATGTAGCCGAAGGGGAGCGTAAAGCCGCCCGCGAGCAGCCACCAGCGGATGCGGAAGAGAGCGCCGTAGACAAAGTAGAGCGCGGCCCCGCTCAACAACGCGGCAGCCTGAAGCGGCTGGTCAGGATAGATAGTGGCGACGATGGAGCCGATCACGCTACAGACAAAGCTGACCGTGTACCACGGCGGGCCATACGCTTTGTTGTGGCGCGCCAGCCGGCGGCCCAGCCAGAGGCAGACCCAAGCCAGGGCCGCAAAGCCCACCCCCAGCCAACCGTCGGCCGGCCGCCTCTCGATCCAGACCAGCCAAAAGAGGACGGGCAGCGGCAACGCCGTGGCCCAGTGGAGGATGCTGCGGCGCAGCGGTCCCGCCAACCGCAGCAACCGGTGCAGGCCGGGGTGCTCGTCCCCGTGGGCCAGCCGGGCCGCCCAGCCGGCGAGCGTGATCCAGTTGAACAGCCCGTAGGCCAGCGCGGCCCGGTCGAGCGCGATCAGCGGCGGCAGGAGCGCGAGGCCGGCCGCGCCCAAGCCGGCCGCATAGAGCAGCGGGGTGTATCGCTCTGCCTGGCGGAGCCGGACGGCGGCCGCAACGTGCAAGATGGCGAGCAGCGCCCAGCCGACGCAGTATTGAGCCAGGTCCAGTTTCAGCGTCGTCATCCAGGTCGTTGTCGCCGAGAGGGAGAGCAGGCTGGCGATGAGCAGGAGGCGCGGTCGCTGCCAGAGCACCACCGCCAGGGTCAAGCTCCCGGTCAGCACGAGGTGCGCGGCGGCGGCGGCGGACATGTCGCCCAAGGCCCACAGGGCGGCCAGCAGGATCAGCGCCGCGCCCCATCTGGCGACGGTGCGGCCCTGGGCCTGGCGGGTCTCGTCTGCGGCGCGGTGTTGGAGGGTGTGGGCCAGAGCCAGGTAGAGCGGGGTGAGCAGCGCCCAGCCGAGGGCGTGCCAGGCGAGGGCTGTGCCAGCGGCCTCGAACCACAGCGCCAGCGTCAGGTACAGCGCGACGGGCGCGGTGATGCAGGCGGCGGAGGTCAACGAGCGGCGCGGGCGGCGGGCGGCGGCGACGGTGTAGACCCCGCTGGCCAGCCACCAATCGAGCGATAGCGCCAGGCGGAAGGTGGGGCTGGTGGTTTGGGCAATCCGCAAGCCCGTGGCGATGAGCAGCACGCTGGTGACGGTCAACAGGGCCAGGCGGCGGAAGGGGCGGAGAAACCAGGTTTTTTCCGAAAAACCTGGTTTCTCCGCCGCCAGCATCATCAGCAGCGCCAGGCCGGATAGCGCCGGGGTCCACCAATCGTCGGGCACGCCGATTACCTGGAGCGCGGCGCAGAGGAGGCTGCCACCGGCCGCGCCCACCAGGTAGCCGAAGAATTCGACGCGCAGCAGCGCCGCCGTGATGGTGTAGGCCGCCAGGCAGACGACCGAGGCGAGCAGCCACACCTCGGCCCAGGCCGCGCGGGGAAAGATGTCGGTGGTGAGGTAGACGGCGTAAAAGTCCACCGGTATCAGCAGCGAACCGGTGGCGCTGAGGGCGATGCCGGACTGGCGCAGTTTCATTTTGACGCGCACGTACCAGCCCAGGCCGTAGAAGAACAGGGTAAAGCCGGTGAGGAACGTGATCTGTAGCCAGGGGGCAAAACGACGCCAGTTGAAGGCCACCATCGTGACGGCGGAGATAAAGAGCAGGAACACGCCGACAAAGAGCAGGGCGCGCAGGGTGCGCTCGGAGAGCAGCGTGCGCCAGACCCGTTCCCAGGTGATCGGCTCGCGAGGCGGGCGGGGTGGGGCGGCGGGCTTGGGCGGTGGCTTTGGTGCTGGCGCCGGTTTCTTCTCCGGGCGGCGCAGGCCCAGTTCGATCTCTAGCGCTCTCACCCGCTGGGCCAGGTCGGCGGCGGCGGTCCGGTAGGCGGCCTCGTTTACCCAGGCTCCTTCCTGGTGTAGCCGGGCCAGTGTTTCGTGCAGGCCCTTCAGCAGGGCGACGCGGTCGCCGGGGCGGTCGAAGGCGGGGACTGATGGGGTGTCGGGTTCGGCCAGGCGAGCACGAATCTCCTTGATGCGCTCTTGGCTCTGGGAGATCAGGCCAGTGGCGGTGTCGGGCTTGATCCAACCGCGCGAGATCCACTGATCGAGGAGGTGCAGCAATTGCCGCAAGCGCAGCCTCTCCTGGAGGGCTTGACGGGCTTCTTCGGGCGTGAGCGGCGGCGGGCGCAGTCCCAGCGCGACTTCCAGTTCCCACTGCCGCCGGGCGTACTGTTTCTGTAGCCGGTCACTGGCGGATGGGGGAATGTCCTGCCACTCGGCCAGCTCGTGGAGCAGGTACTGGACGTGGGCCAGTTCCTCGATCTCGGGCAAGGGGCCGGAGAAGCCACACTCAGGGCAGGGAGTTGGAGGTACTAGTTCCCCGTGACCGCAGGTTGGGCACTTCAAGACGACCTCCGTTGGGTTGACTTGGTTTGCGCTGGTGAGTCCAGTATACTACGAATTGGGTGGAGATGCCAGGTTGGAGATAGTGCGACGCGCTTCTAAAGCGCATCGCACCTTCGTTACGGTCCGGCGAAGCGGTACTGCACCGATGGTGCGCCGACCCAGTTCAGGATCTCTTCCAGCGCCGGTATCGTGGAGCGGACCTGGAAACTATAGAGTGTTTCGAGGAAAGAGGGCGTTGGCTTCAACTCGATCACCTGTGGCTCTCCTTCAATGACGCCCAGCTCGGCCGCCTTGGCGATGGCATCGTCCAGCGTGCCGACCTCGTCCACCAGCCCCAATTCCAGCGCCTGGCGGCCGGTGTAGACACGGCCGTCGGCCAGTTCGCGTACTGTTTCTTGATCCAGGTCTCGCGCCTGGGCCACGATCTCTACAAAGCTATCGTAAATCTCGTCGGTGACCTCCTGCCACAGTGCTTGTTCCTCCTCCGTCATCTCGCGGAAGAGGCTGCCTATGTCCTTGCGCGGGCCGGAGGTGATGACCACTACTTCCACGCCGATCTCGTCCATCAGTTCCTCGGCGTTGATGAACTGGCTGATGACGCCGATGGAGCCGGTCAGTGTATCCGGGTGGGCAAAGACGTGGTCGCCGGCACAGGAGATGTAGTAGCCGCCGGAGGCGGCCATCTCGCCCATCCAGACGACGACCGGTTTCTCAAAGTCCAGCAGGGCGTGGTAGATCTGGTCAGAGGCGACCACGCTGCCGCCGGGGCTGTTGACGCGCAGCACGACCGCTTTGACGTTGGGGTTGGCGGCGGCCTGTTCCAGCAGGTCATCCGTGCGGTCGGGGGTGATGCCTGTGGTGGTGAAATAGTCCAGGGGGCCGCTGGTGATGGCGCCGTCGAGCCGGATCACGGCGACGGCGTCGCCTGTGGCCAGGGGGGTCGTGGGGGCTTGGGCCATACGGCCCAGCCCGGCCATGGTGACGAGTCCCGTCCCGACGCAACTGCACACCGGCAGCGTGAATCCCAGCACAAAGGCCAGGAATATCCAGAGGATGGTTCGGTCTCTCATTGGCGCCTCCTTGTGTTCGGATTACGGCACATCGGCGAAGACTGCCAGGGGGGCGTAGGCCACGCCGATCATGCTGGGGCCGGTGTGAGCGCCCAGCACGAGGGACATAGGGCCGACGGGCGACCACGCGCAATCGAATTGCTGGCTGATCAGCTCGCGCAGCATAGCGGCACCCTCGGGGTTCCAGGAGTGGAGCACCTGCACGCGCAGCTTGCTGCCGGGTGCGTGCTGTTCGGTCATCAGGTCAACCAGTCCCTGAACCGCGCGCTTGAACGTCCGCACCTGACCGAGTTGCACGTAGGTTCCGCCCTCTTTTTCCACCCCGATCAGTGGCTTGATGTTAAGCATTGAGGCAAGCAGCCCTTTCATGTGGCTGATGCGCCCGCCGTGGATCAGGTACTTGAGGTCTTTCAGGGTGTAGATGCTGTCGGTGGCGCCGTTGATGCGCTCCATCAGGGCCAGGATTTTCTCTTTGGCCCACCCGGCCTTTAGCGCGCGGGCGGCTGCTTCTACCTGCCAGCCTGGCGCGGCCGAGAGCGTCTTGGTGTCAACCAGGGTGACGTGTGCCTCTGGTACCATCTCCGCGCCTGCCTGGGCTGAGTTGAACGTGCCGCTCAGGCCCGAGGACATGTGAATGGACAGAATGTGGGGGTCGCTGGCCGCCAGTTGGCGGTAGGTGGCGGCAAAATCTCCTGCCGAGGGCTGCGACGTGGTGGGGAGGCTGTCGGTAGCTGCCAGCAGGCGATAGAACTCCTCTGGCTGGATGTCCACGCCCTCGCGGTACGACTTGCCTTCCAGGGTGACGACGAGAGGGACGACGTGGATGGGGATGTCTAGCCCGCTCATTTGTTCTGGTGATACGTCTATCCCGCTGTCTGTTACGATTTGCATAGCTTGTTCTCCTTGCTAGAAGCAATTCCTCAAATGCCTGGTTGAGATCTTCTGGGCGTATATAAAACTTGGGGGAGTCACGTTTTCTGCTGCAATGCCGATGATTGAAATCACCGGCTAATGCTCCAAAGTGCGTTAAAACGCACTAAAAAGCGGCATTCCAACCTGTTTCCAACAGGTTTCGAGTGTCAGCGGGGCATTTCAACGCTCCGCGCTTTGCCGGATTTGGAACGTCAAAAAGCACCGGCTGAAGCCTCCAATCCGGTAAAATGAGAAGTGCTGATCATTATACCCTTGTTTCTGTTTGCTGTACAGCGGTTGTCTTTTGGTGCTTGCTCGTGTATACTAACGGCGCTAAAGGGACTTTTGGCAAGAAAGGAGAGATGGTATGGAATTGCTGTTATCTGCTATATCTGCTGGGGGCCTCTCTGGTGCGGCCGATCAATACCTGTGCCTGATCATCCTGTCGGTGGCGGCCAGGCTTGACCTGGTCAGATTGTCTCAACCGGTCGCCTTTATGGAATCGTGGTGGTTCATCGGCATCGTGGCCCTGTTCTGGGTGCTCACCACCCTGCCAGCCTACAGCTCGCTCTTGAGCCCAGGTGTGATGAACACGGTCAACACGGTGGTGAACTTGCTCAGCGGCTTTGTCGTTCCGGCTTCGGCGGCGTTGTTGACGCTGGCCTCGGTGGGCATCATCGCCGAGATGAACCCGGAACTGTACGATGTGCTCCAGACGTTGCAGATATTCGATTCCAGCGGCCAGTCCGTTGGCGCGGTCGGCTGGTTGATGGCCGGCGGCGGCGCATTGACGGCCTCCGCACTGACCGGGGCCAAGTTCCTGGCCAAGCCGGCGATCAGCACTGCGACCGGAACAGCGGGTACTGCGTCTGCGCCGATGTATGCGACCCTGGAAAACGCGGCCGCCATTCTCCTGATGGCGCTGGCATACCTGTTGCTCCGTGTGAATCCGTGGTTGCTGGTGGGACTGCTGGCGGCGGTCGTGTTGGTCATCCTGGGTGCGCTGGCGTGGGCGGTATATCAGTTGCGCAGGCTGGGGAAAGGCATTGGGCGGCTGTTGCGCCTGATCGAGGAGCGGCCTGGGGCTGGCCTGTCAGTCGTGGCCGAGTTCTTGGTGTGGGGGTCGGGCTGGCTGATCTGGAAGCATTGGAACCGCGGGCTGGTGCGGTTGGTGTTGTGGGTGCTGTGGGTGGCGGTGGTCTTTATCGGCATACCGGCCGTGGGAACTGGGCTGGGCGCTGCTCTGGCAGTCGTCCCGCCGCTGGCCTTTCTCGCCACGCTGTTCGCCCTGAGCGCAGAGGCGGCGGTGGTGATGGTGGGGCTTTACGCCGGCGCCAGGTCGGCCCGGTCGCTGATGGAGACTTGGCCGGCTCTGGAAGCAAGGCCCCAGGCGACTGCGCCGGCTTGAGACGTCGTTGCACCGGGCGCAGAGCCAGAGGGAGCGCCGGTAATGCAAGCTCGCAAAGCACTGCCTCCGCAGCCTCCGCACGTATCCTCCCCATGAGGTAACTACATTGACAATGTTAGATTCCAAACGACACTACAACGAATTGGGAAAGGAGCGAACTTTTTGCCGCTGCACGAGGCCAATCCTGGCTACAAACGCGGTTGAACGATGTGCCTCAATTCGTTTTTTCTAAATTCGCTGTAGTGTTTCGCCCAATCTAACATTGTTGTTCTACTCTGACGATGTCACATTTCACGCAAATGGTCTATCTGACGTGCAGAGGCGGGATGTGGCGATCCCTGGCAAGCGATTGTCGAGGTAGGAAAGGGGCGGCGTTAGGATTGGGGATTCGAACTGGCTAAACATTGACACAACCGCCCCACCCGGTTATAATCTCCCCCACGCTCGTAGCATTCCACAGAAAGGAACGGTATGAAAAAATCAGAGACCTGGCAACTCGTCGTCATTATAATCGTCGCCCTCGTGGCCCTGTTCGTGGCCCTGAACATCGAACACCCAGATTGGGCCAAGAACCTGGTCTTTTGGCAGCCGGAGGAGCAACGGGACATCGCACTGCGCCTGGGGCTTGACCTGCAGGGCGGCCTCCAGGTGCTGCTGGCCGCCGACGTGCCCGCGGGGCAGGAACTCGACGCGAATTCGATGGAGACCGCCCGCCGCATCGTCGAGAACCGCGTCAACAGCCTGGGGCTGACCGAGCCAATCGTGCAGGCGCAGGGGGAGCGCCGCGTCATCGTCGAGCTACCCGGCATCGAGAACCCTGAACAGGCGGTGGAGACGATCAAGGGCACCGCGCTACTCGAGTTCGTTGACGCCGGATACACCCCGCTGTGGGCCGGCACCGTCGTCACGACGACTATGGGCGGGCCAAGTTTCGCCCCCTCTGGAGAAGTAACGCCAACCGGCGCCGCCAGCAGCCCCACGGCGGAAGCGGAAGTGATAGCGCCCGAACCTACAGAAGCGGCGGAAGAAGCAGCAGAGGGAACACTCCCTATGCCGGAGAATCCTGCCGACCGGAACGGTATGTACGGCGAGCCGCCGGAGATGCAGATTGATCCCAACGAGAGCTACGTCGCCACCATCTCGACGGCCAAAGGGGACATTGTCGTCGAACTGTTCGCCGACCGAGCACCCAACACGGTCAACAACTTTGTCTTTCTCGCCCGCCAGGGATTCTACGACAACACGACCTTCCACCGCGTCATCCCGGATTTCATGGCCCAGGGAGGCGACCCCAGCGGCACCGGCAGCGGCGGCCCGGGCTACGCCTTCGCCGATGAGTTCCACCCAGAGTTGAGGCACGACAAGGCCGGCATCCTTTCTATGGCCAACTCTGGCCCCGATACCAACGGCAGCCAGTTCTTTATCACTTACGCGCCCACCCCCCACCTGGACGACATGCACTCTGTGTTCGGGCAGGTCATTGAGGGAATGGACGTGCTCACGGCCCTGATGCCCCGCGATCCCGCCGCGGCCACGTCGCCCGGTGACGCGATAGAAAGGATCACCATCACGACCGGCGAGGGCGCGATCACGCCCACGACGGGGATCACCCCCACCGTCGAAAGCCCCGTGACGCCGGCCGCGCCCGAGCCGGCGATATACGAAACTATCCTCACCGGCGCTGGCCTGAAGAACGTGGGGCTGGATAGTACCCAGCAAGGAGGGTACATCATCCCCATCGAATTCAACCCGGACGCCGCCGAGGTATTCGCCGAGTACACGGCGTCCCACGTGGGGCAGTATCTCTGCATCGTGCTGGACAAGGTCGTCATCTCTTGCCCGACGATAAACGAACCCATCCCCAACGGCCAAGCCTCCATCTCCGGCCAGTTCACTCTCGAGTCCGCGCGCCAGTTGGCGATCCAACTGCGCTACGGCGCGCTCCCCGTCCCGCTAAAGGTGGAGAGTTTCAACCGCATCGGGGCTTCGCTGGGGGCCGAATCGGTGGAGAAATCTGTCCGCGCCGGCGTGATCGGGCTGACCATCGTGCTGCTCTTTATGCTGGTCTACTACCGGCTGCCGGGCGGCCTGGCCGCTCTGGCGCTCATCATCTACGTGTTGCTCAACCTGGCGCTCTACAAGCTGGCGCCGATCACGCTGACGCTGCCGGGCATCGCCGGGTTCATCCTCTCGGCGGGGATGGCGGTGGACGCCAATATCCTCATCTTTGAGCGTATGAAGGAGGAACTGCGCCAGGGAAAGAGACTGGCGCGGGCCATTGACATAGGCTTTGATCGCGCCTGGCCCTCCATCCGCGACGGGCAGCTTTCGACGCTCATCATCTGCGCCATTCTCTTTTTCTTTGGCACCAACTTTGGGGCCAGCATCGTGAAAGGCTTTGCCATCACGCTGGCCATCGGTACAGTCGTCAACGTCTTTACGGCCGTGTTCGCCACGCGCTCGTTCGTGCGGCAGGTCGCCGATTCGGCCGGCGAGTGGCTCGCCGAGCGCGAGTGGTTGTTGGGAGTGTAACAATGTTCAATATCGTTGAAAAACGCCGTTGGTATTTTATCCTTTCCGCTTTTCTGGTCACGCTGAGCGTCGCCGCAATGGTTGGCTCGGCGCTTCAATTTGGCCAGCCTTTGCGGATGGGCATTGATTTCACCGGCGGCTCTATCTTTGTGCTCAAGTTCGATGGAACGGTCAGCGAAGATGATCTCCGCACGGCTTTTGGCGATTACGGCCTGGAGGGGGCCATCATTCAACCCCGGGGAGCGCCGGAGGAAAACACCTGGCAGGTACGCACGCGCGAGGTCACGGCCAACGAGGTAGGCAGCCTGCTGGACGCGATCGAGACACAGATCGGGGCAATTGACCGGGACGCGCTCAATTTTGACACCGTGGAACCGGCGGTGGGCGGCGAGGTCGCCCGCGCCGCCGGGCTGGCGATTCTGGTCGCCTCCTTGGTCATCGTGGTCTTTATGTGGTTCTCCTTCCGGCGCGTGCCCAACGCCTTCCGCTACGGCGTGTGCACCATCGTCGGCATGAGCTACAACCTGATCATCTCTTTCGGCTTTTACGCGCTGATGGGCGTCCTGGCCGGCTGGGAGGTGGACGCGCTCTTTCTCACCGCCATCCTGACCGTGATCGGCTTTTCGGTGCAGGACGTGATCGTCGTCTTTGACCGCATCCGCGAGAACATCCCCAGGCACAAGACGGAACCGTTCGAGAAAGTGGTCAATCGCTCCATTTTGGAGACCATCCACCGTTCGTTGGCGACGCAGCTCAACGCCATGTTCGTGATGGTCGCCATCATCCTCTTTGGCGGCGCGACGATCAAGCCCTTCATCGCCACCATGCTGGTCGGCATGGTCAGCGAGACCTACGCGGCCATCTTTATCGCCGTGCCGCTGCTGGTCGTCTGGGAAAAAGCGGCCTCGCGGCGACGGGTAGCGCAGGCGATGGCATAAAGGCAAGAAGCGGGAGGCGAGAGGCGGGAAGAATGGCAAGGTTCGACTACGAGGAGTGGCTGGCGCAGGTCCCGGATAGTATCAAGCAAGATCCTCTATGACTCCACCGAAAAAACCACAAAGTACACGAAGGATTTCAAAATGTAACTTGAAAAAATTGTTGATTATGAGGCTCTTTACTCACCATTCGCGTAATCCGTGACCACTATGGTGAATTCTATGCCAGGCCACGGTAGATATCGGGGGACAGACCCAGCAATATCAGGATGCGCTCCTGAAGCGGCGTGAGCGGTGTCACG